>Ga0193742_1000116_pt1 | contig 54817 bp, 59 predicted proteins | sample L2c1metaG_FD_165511 | JGI IMG/M metagenome (GOLD analysis project Ga0193742, IMG submission 165511) | Soil microbial communities from a riparian zone of the East river system, Colorado, United States - L2c1 | ecosystem: Environmental > Terrestrial > Soil > Riparian zone | place: USA: East River... | reverse complement strand
AGCAAACAGGAGCTTGACCTAGCGGTCACGCTCCTGAATACTAGACCCCGCAAACGACACGGCTACAAAAGCCCTGCCGAGCTACTCAAGCCTTACCTGGGTGTTGCGATTTGAGTGGGAATTCAGGCTTGGGTAACTGCTCACTACCCCTTGCCCCATAGGGGCAGTCGGACTAGACTTTAGTCCGAGGACCGAAATAAAAACAAACTCAAACATGTACGGTAAAAAACTCACCGACCAAGAGATTCAAGCAAGACTTGTCGAGGGCCGGAACTACAAGCGGTTGTACACTGAACTCAAGGGCAGGTACGACGAAGTTACCGGGCAGCTAAAACAAGAGAACCAGGAACTACGCCAGCTCCTCAACCAAGCTCTTGAGCAAAACAAAACCCAGGCCATCCAAATCGCTGAACTCCAAACCATGGTCTTTGGCAAGAAACCGCAACCTCCAATGGGCGGTACGCCCATTGGAGCAGATGCTGTAGTGAAATTGCCCCGAACCAAAGGATCGTACCGCCGACCCGTACCGCCAGCCAGTGCAGTAACCTCTGAAGTAGTGGTTTCGCTGCCCGAAACCTGTGCCTGTGGCGGTAGTTTTGCTCCTGCATCCGTCACCACACACGAACGGTACGAGGAAGACATCCCACTGCCAGAACTGACACCAGGCTACCAGGTGCACCTGGTCACCAAGTACGTCATTGAGCGAGGCAAGTGCCTCGCTTGTGGCAAAGCCACGAGCGGGAAAGACTTAGGTGGTCAAGCTGTCCAGCTTGGCCCGAACGTTCGACTGCTGGTCTGCCATTTGGTAACGACTGTTGGTTTGAGCTATGCCCAAACAACAAACCTGTTGCTCAGCCTGTATGGTCTGACTGTCTCTGACGGTGAGATTGCTGGTACGCTCCAAGCAAAACATGCTGCCTGGCTTCCAGCCTACAACCGACTGCAAGCTGACATTCGGGCAGCGCCAGTGAAACACTACGATGAAACACCATGGGCAATCCAAGACCAAGGTAACGCTGGTTATGCCTGGGTGATGAGTGCGGCGGGCAGTCCCAACACGCTATTTCACCTCGCTACCAGCCGTGGCACCCGGCATGCCCGTGATCTCCATGGGGATACTCCATGCACAGGTGTCCATATTTCCGACGACTATGGTGTCTACCGCAACCTGTCGGGCAGCCAGCAACTGTGCTGGGTACATCTGTACCGCGTGATCCGAGACTTACGCTACAATGCCAATCTTCCAAGCGAGCAGCTACCCTATGTTACTCAGTGGTACGAACAGTTTGCCGCCATCTACCAAGATCTGAGACTGTATCTTGCTGAGCCCTACGACGAAGTCGTACGGGCGACCCAAGCCAAAGAACTTTGGCAACGAACCCAGAAGCTCGCTCACCAACCCGCACCACGGGCCGGTGAGCCAGACAAGCTTGCCAGGCTCAAGGCCCAGCTCATCCGAGCTGGCAAAGACAGGCTCTTCGTCTGTCTGCCCAAAGACACGCCCTGTGACAACAACCGGGCGGAGCGGGACCTGAGACAGCTCGTCCTGAAGCGAAAGCGCAGCTTTGGCAGCAAGACACAACGCGGGGCACAGGCCTTAGCTGCCGTACTCTCTATCTGCACCACTACGTGGCGCAGTAACCCTACGGGTTACTTTTCTACGCTCGCTTCGCTTTCTGAGTTGTGAGCAGTTACAAACTTGGATGACTTTCAGAACCCCCAGTCCTGTCATGCCGGGCTCCCGTTCTCCGTAGCAAGACTGCGAAGGATGAATGACCCGGCCGTCCAGTTAATAATAAGTATAAAAAGTATTTTTGTCCTGGATTCCGGCTCGGGGGCCGGAATGACGGCGGCGGGGTTGAGGGTGTGGGTGGTCCAGAACTTGGCGTACCCCTACTTTTTTCGAAGGGCTATTTCAAACCACTGTGTATTGCCTACGGTGACGAAACCTCCATCGATTTTTGCAACTTCGTATTTGTCACCTGCCAGCTCAGTTATCACTTCTGGGTTATAGAAGTAAAAAAGCCGCACCCCAAACTGGTCCTCTTTTACTTTTTCAGTGTACTCTGGAGCGAGTTTCAGCGAAATAAAGAAAATTCCACCTGGTTTCAGCGCCTTGTGCACTTTTTTAAATAAATCTTCGACTTCATCTTTGTCCAAATGCAGGAGCGATGCAAAAGCATATACTACATCGAGCCCACCGGGATAGTCGTAACCTGCTGCATCGGCTACTATAAACCTACCTTTTGGCACATGTTTGCGTGCCAATTTGATGAGCTCCTCTGAAATATCAAAACCAACGTAATTTGGGGTTCTTTGAACTATTGCTTTGGCATCCCGTCCATCGCCGCAGCCAATTTCCAATACCTGAGGATCTTTGGGGTTGCCAGCCAGATTTATGGCCAAGTCAATGTCATCGTCACGCGGGCCAATGCCTCTAAAATATTCGGCCAGCTCCCTTGCTGATTTATTATAAGTTTCAACTGTTCGTTGCCGTAGGTCTGCCATATTCTACTCCTTATTTTTGGTCGCGCACTTTCGTTTGTTTAGGATCTTATATTTGCTCCTGTCTCACCTATGCTCACTGCTTGTCCCGGTCTTTCCCGTAAAACATTTCTTGAACGTCGGGGTCAACACCCGCCAAATCCTCATCTTTGATATCTAAATCGCCCAAAAAGCCGAATTTTACCTTACTCATTTTTTGGCGGAGGAGATTCAGATCCACCGCCCTTTTGGTGTGGCTCTCGTCATTTATCCAGGCTTTTGTGACCTCGGCACAGTACAGTCTGGCTGCTGCATCTCCCCGGTAATTTGAGACATCCGGAGTTCCGGAAGCCTTTGCGGCAAAACGAACATATAGGAGTCGTTTCAGTTCTGTTGCATCAGACACCTCCCTGGCGCGAGCTTTTAGGTAGAGGCCGAAATCGCCCACTTCAGGCGTATCGCTGCATATGCAGATCGCCACATCGGGGTGAGTCCGGACATGTTTTGAGTGTTCGGTATTTTTGAGGGACTGCCAAATAATATTTAGCTGATTGTCGTAGGCCAAAGCCAGGCAGACCACCCACGGATTGCCCTGCCCGTCAATGGTGCCAAGGGTAAACAGCTTGTGCCGGCCCAGGTTGTCAATGATAAACTGCGAGATTTCCTGTTGGTTCATGGGAAGTTTGTTCTAGACAAGGTAGGCTTTTCCTGACGCAAGTTCTTCTGGGATGACATCTGCTAAGGTTCTGTTATTCAGCTTTAGCTCTTGACCAGTCTGGTTTATGACAATGTCGACCCACTGGTGGCCGGGGTTTTGCTCCATTTCGTATTTCACACCTTTATGGTCCAGCACGGCACGAATGGCCACAAAGTCGGGAAAGTAAAATTCCATGTGTTCAAACCCAACCACATCTTTGCCGACCTTTTCTGGGCGTGGTTCCATGATTTCTACCCACTCAACACTCCCAAAATTGCCGATCGCTATTGGTTCTTTTAGCCACGCCGTAGCTAAACGACGTCCATCCATATCTATACAGGTCAGCTGCTGTGCCAACGGTCGAAATAGTTTCAGTAACTGTTCAAAATCTGCGGCGTCCCTACCCTTAACCGCTACATGATCTGCCACCCCGAACCACTCACCCGGCAGCTCATGCACCGTAATGAACCGGCGGAGTCCCTCGACGTACTTTTGGGCCTCTTGCAGGAAGGTCGTTTTGTCCATGACGATTATAACTCACCCCAGTTTTTACCTGTGGAGGTGTCTACGGTGAGTTTTATGGGAAGTTTGTACGCCCCTTCCATGGTTTCTTTCAGAAACTGGGCTGTCTTTTCGGCCTCTGCTTCCGGGCACTCCACTATTAGTGAGTCGTGTATCTGAAGCAGGATTTTGCAGCTGCTGCCCTGGAGCTTCTCCCCCACCCGGACCATGGCCAGCTTCATAATGTCTGCCGCACTGCCCTGGAAGGGCATGTTTACGGCAGCCCTCATAGCGGCCTCGCGCACGACGAAGTTGGATGAATGGACGTCAGGGGTTGGGCGGCGGCGGCCCATTATGGTCTCTGTGTAGCGGTCTTTTTTGGCCTGTTCCTTCACGCTGGCTATGTAGGCAACCAGCTTGGGCCGGACCTCGAAATACTTCTCTATAAAGTGCTTGGCTTGTTCGTATGTCATGCCGGTTGCGGCTACCAGGCCGTGGGTGCTCAGGCCGTACATGACGCCAAAGTTTACGACCTTGGCATCGCGGCGCATGCTTTTGGTGATGTCCTCTGGCGTCCGGCCGTAGACCTCTGCCGCAGTGGCCACATGCACGTCTACATCCTGGTTAAACATTTCTATAAGCTCTTCGTCACCCGCCAGGTAGGCGGCAAGCCGGAGCTCTTGCTGTGAATAGTCGGCACTCACCAGCATGTTGCCCGGGTCGGCTACAAAGGCCGTGCGGATTTGTTTGCCGAGTTCTGTGCGGACCGGAATGTTTTGCAGGTTTGGTTCGTTGCTGCTAAGCCGGCCGGTTGCGGCGACGGTCAGGGCGTAGGTGGTGTGCAGGCGGGAATTTTCGTCCACCTGTTTTGGCAAAGTATCTACATAGGTGTTTTTGAGCTTGGTCACTTCCCGCCACTGGCTGATAAGGTCGACCATCGGGTGCAGACCACGCAGTTTATCAAGTTCCGACGCAGCCGTGGAGTAGCCGGTCTTGCCCTTCTTAATCCCCTGGGTCGGCAGTTGCAGCTTGGTGAACAGGATATCTGCCAGCTGGGCGGGTGAGCCAATGTTGAACTCGGTATCAGCGTGACCGTAGATTTGCTGTTCCAGGTCAGAAACACGATCGGTAATTTGGTCATGCATTTTTGCCAAGTAGCCAGTATCCAGCTGAATGCCTTCGCGCTCCATGCTGGCTAGCACGGTCGTAAGCGGCATCTCCACTTCATCGAATAAACTTTGTAGCTTTTCGTTACCTTTTTTGGCCAGCTCGCGTTTGAACAGGCTGTGTAGTTTTTGCAGGACGGCCATTTCCAAACGCAGCCGTTCCAGTTCGTCCAGCTCCTCTGCCTCAATTTCCAGATCCAACCACTCCCGCGCCAACCCGGCCAGCGACTGATCGCGGGTAAGCGAGTTTAACAAAAATGCCGCAATCATCACGTCAAACGGTTTGTCGACGTCCGCACCCCAGGTCCAGTAGTGTTTGATGAGCGCCTTGGCATCATAAGTCACCACCTCGCCCCCCTTGACTTGGAGTGCCTGCAGCTTTTTCTGAACGTCCGGGCTGGCCAGTTGTTCGGCAGAAATAATAGACCCCTTGCCGTGTTCATTGGCCAGCGCCAGGTGTGATATGGTTTTTTTCTGCGGGTCGGCGTAGGCGGCCAGTGCAAAATAAGTGTTCTGCGTAGGCTCATGGGCAAAATCCTTGGCGCTATCGAGTACATGTAAGTCAGACGACTTCAGCCCGGATTGCTTTATGGCGGCTTTTTCCTCGCTGGCAGTTACCTGCATGACTTCTGGCAACCGCCGAACAAGGCTGCCGAACTCCAGTTCTGTTAGTACCTGCTTGACCCGCTCCGGCTCGCAGTGGGCCATGTCCAGTTTTTTTAGATCCAGCTTGATTGGCGCATCGGTCCAGATAGCTGCCAGTTCTTTGCTGAGGTAGGCAGATGCTTTGCCCGCCACCAGCTTTTTCTTTAAGTTGTCTTTGATGAGTTCGATGTTTTCGTACACGCCGTCCAGTGTCTGGTGAGCTTTGAGCAGTTCAAGCGCACCCTTTTCACCGATGCCTGGCACACCGGGGATGTTGTCCGAACTATCGCCTTTTAGGGCCTTCAGGTCCAAAAACTGCGTGGCTTTGATGCCGTATTTGGCCTCAAAACTCTTTGGTGAGTACAGTTCAATATTACTCAGGCCGGTTTTAAGCGCAAAGACATGGATGTGCGGGTCCACCAGCTGCAGCATGTCCATGTCGGATGTTATCAGCATGGTTTCAATGTCCTGTTGGGCGGCCTGCACCGCGAGGCTACCCATGATGTCGTCGGCCTCGTAATCGTCCAGCTCGTACAAGGGCCAGCCAAAGGCCTCCAGGAGTTTGTGCAGCAGCGGGATCTGTTCGTGAAAATCAGGGGGCGCGGGTTTTCGGCCGGCCTTGTAGGCAGGATACAGTTCCAGTCGCCGGCGGATATTGGTCTTGGGCTTGTCCCAGGCCACACAGACGTAGTCCGGATCCAGCCGCTTCATGACCTCCAGCGCCATAGAGGCAAAACCAAAGACTCCGCCCGTCGGCGTGCCATCTTTTTTGCTCAGATTCGGCATAGCGTAGTACCCCCGGTAAAACACCGACTTGCCGTCGATGATGGCCAGAACCTTTTTGCCGGTTACCTTGTTCATAGGAACAGTATAACCCGCTGGCTACCTATCAAGCACGAACGTCATAGGGCGGGAGTAAGTGTTGCACCTTCGAGCGATTCCAAAAGCGACTCCAGTCGCATTATATCCTGCGTCAAGGCGCTTAAATCTGGCGGTACGTCGTTCAGCCCGCCATAGCTCTTAACACTACCGTCAACAAAAGGTTCGGGCGTAATGTCAAAGCCCCAGACCTCCTGGTTCATACCAGGACCACTGTTAGGATCAGCAAACTTTACGTATTCAAAGGTTTCACCTTGCTGTTGCCCGTCTGCTGATGTCTTAGTCTGTGTAAGGCCTACCCGGTAAATGTTTGCCTCATCCAAACTTCCGTCAGCCCGATCCCGACTGATTGAAATCTCTAATTCACCTGTTTCGCCAGCTTGCTGATAGATAGCTTTGTAGTAGAGTGCGCTTTCACCACCAGCTCCCTCTGAAACTGGAATGGGGCTAATTGCTTTTGTATCCATAAGTTCCTTCAGCTTCCGCGCTGTATCCTCCGCTCCGCCACCTATAACTTCATTGAGGTCCCCCTTCTCGGGGGTCGGTTCAGTAACGCCGCCAGCTGGCGCAGGAGACGCTGGTTCACCAGAGTCATCGCCGCAGCCTGACAGTAGTAGTACACCAGCCGTTACCGCTCCGACCACTGACCTCCTTGTGCGGCGGCTTTGCCTGTTGGGATTTGATGGTTGTTCGAATAGATTTCTCATAGGTGCGGGTATTATAAAGCATCTTTCATAAACTACACCATAAGCATTTCGGCTACGTTATACTGGAACGGATGGGTGGTAAGCCGCACGACAGATTAGACTTTTACCGGCTGGAGGTAGCCGAGGCTTTAGGGCAGCTGGAATCCGGCAAGGGTGGCCTGGACGGTGCCGAAGCAGCTCACCGGCTGGAAGAACACGGCCCGAACCGGCTGGCTCAGATCAAAAAGGACTCTTGGCTGCGCAAATACTTCCGCCAGTACCGTGACCTTATGATTATCCTGCTGCTGGTTAGCAGTTTTTTGGCCTTTACCATATTGGACGACAGCCGGACGGGCCTGATTCTCTTTCTGTTAGTGCTGTTTAACACCATCATTGGCTTTACCCAGGAATTCAAGGCTGAAAAGCTGATGGAAAGCCTGGAAAAACTGGTGGTCAGCACCGCCAAAGTCCGCCGGGGCGGCAAGATGGTGGGTATAGATGCCAGCCAGCTGGTCCCGGGAGATATCGTGTACATAGAAGAAGGCGATAGCGTTCCCGCCGACCTCCGTTTGATAGAGGAAACAGAACTGGCGACCAACGACTTTGCCATGACCGGTGAAAGCCAGCCGTCGCGTAAGTTCACCCATGCTATAGCCACGGATGTGGAGCTGGCCAATCGCCACAACCTGGTGTTTATGGGCACCACCGTGGCGACTGGTAACGGCTACGGCGTGGTTATTGGCACCGGCATGCAGACGGAACTGGGCCGGATCGCCAGCCTCAGCCAATCAGCCACCAGCGGTCCGAGCCCCCTCCAAAAAGAGATGAACAACATTGCCAAGCGGGTCACCCAGGCGACTGCCGGGCTTTTTATAGTGCTGTTACTCCTAGCCTTTCAGACTGACCTGGCTGGCAAAGAAGCCTTTTTGTTTGCCGTGGGCATTGCGGCTTCACTGGTACCAAACGGCTTGCCGGCTGCCATTAGCACCGTCCTGGCGCAAGCGGCCAGTCAGCTGGCCCGCTCACGGGCATTGGTCAAAAAGCTTTCAGCGGTAGAGACACTCGGCGCTACCAGCATCATCTGCACCGACAAAACCGGCACCCTGACTAAAAATGAGATGACTGCAGAACAGCTGTTCATCGGCAAAACCGAGTACAAGGTAACCGGCAGCGGCTACATTGCCAACGGCCACGTGACAACCGCCCGCGGCAAGCGGTTGCAACAACAGGAACTGCAAGACCTGGAGCTCTTCTTTGCTACTGGCCCGCTGGCCAGCAATGCACGAGTCAGCGCACCAGATGACCAGCACGCTGGCTGGTATGTGTTGGGTGACCCGACGGAAGGCGCACTCATTACCCTGGCCAACAAGGCCGGGCTAAACCCTATCGAGCTGGATCAAAAGCATCCAGAGCTGAAAGAGTTCGCCTTTGACTCCGCAAGGAAGCGCATGAGTTCTGTCCGGCAGTACGGATCAAGCCAACAACGCTTTGTTTTTGCCAAGGGCGCACCTGAAAACATCCTGGAACGGTGCGACGACATCTGGGATCACGGCCACGTCCGCCGGATGAGTGCCCAGGAGCGCACAGACATCTTGGCCCTGCACGAAAAACAAGCCGCCCAGGCCATGCGCAACCTGGCCCTGGCCTACCGCATCTTGCCCCCAGAAACCAGCCTCCAAAAACTGGACATGGAAACGGCTGAGGACAATCTGGTCTACCTGGGCATGGTGAGCATGATTGATCCGGTGCGCGAGGAAGTGGCCGAAGCCATGACTGCCGCCCGGGCCGCCAACATCCGGGTCAGCATCATTACCGGAGATTTTGCCACCACAGCCAAAGCCATCGCCATCAAGGCCAAACTGGTGGACAAACCGGAATCTATCGAAATCGTGGCCGGCGAAGAGCTACGTCATTTATCTGACGAACAAGTTATTTCCATGGTACTCCGCGGCGGTGTAGTTTTTAGCCGGGTCAGCCCGGAGGATAAACTGCGTATTGTCGGGCTGGTCAAAAGCAGCGGCAAAGTCGTGGCCGTCACCGGCGACGGCATCAACGATGCCCCCGCGCTCAAGACCGCCGACATCGGGGTGGCCATGGGCATCACCGGCACTGACGTTGCCAAACAATCGGCTGAAATTGTTTTACTGGACGACAGCTTTCATACGCTTGTCAGCGCCGTGCAGCAAGGCCGGGTGATTTTTGCCAACATCAAAAAAATCGCACTCATGTGTTTTGTGGCCAATGCCTCGGAGTTAGTTGTAAACCTCTTCTCCCTGGGCGGCGCTACTTTGTTGGGCATACCATTAGCGCTCAGCGTGCTGCAAATTTTGGCCATTGACCTCATTGCTGAATTGTTCCCCGTGGCAGCATTGGGCTGGGATCAGGCAGATCATGACCTTATGAAAGAACAGCCGCGGAATCCGCACGACCACATCCTGAACCGGAGCAGTGTCACCACTATCATTGGACGGGGCCTGCTCATTGGCGGTTTGGCGTATGGTAATTACCTTTTGTTCTTTTACCGGGCTGGTGTCTCCCCGGGCATTGTCGCCTCCCGCTCTTCTTTCCACATGAAGGCCATGGCACTCACCTACCTGACCATCGTGCTCTGCCAATGGATAAACATTCTGCACTCCCGTAGTCAGAAAGGCTTCTTCACCCGTTATCAGTTCCACAACAAAAAGCTGTGGATTGCCTTTGCCGCCTCCGCACTCTGTGTGCTTAATATCATCTATAACCCGGCTATAGCACCGTATTTTAACTCTGGTCCGCTGACCGCCACCGACTGGCTGTTCGCGGCCGCCAGCGCCGGCATCTTCCTGGTCATCAGCGAACTCCAGCGCCACAGCAAAAAACATGGCCACACCCGCAACCATGTTTTAAGCTTACTCGAACAAAAAATCTAATAAATCCTCTCGGCTCTAGCCTTGCGTCTATAAGTACCTCTAGGCCAACCCATACAACTGACATCTGGCTGCCTAGTGGTCGCTACCAACTAGCTTCAACTCTTTGCCCAGTACGCCCGCAACCCGCCCAACAGTTCCCACTGTAGGGTTGCTTGTGCCACTCTCTAGACGGGCAATCATAACCTGGCTCACGCCGGACTTCTTGGCAAGTTGTGCCTGGGTCATTTTCTTCGCCAGACGTGCCTCAATCAAACTGTGTGCCAGTCTGTATTCTGATTCCAGCTCATCGTATACCTTTTTGACTTCGGGGTCCTTGAGCAATTCTTTCCTGATGTCTTTCCATTTCGCCATAGCATTGTGCCTTTGATTAGCTACTCGGAATATAACTTATAAGTTATAAGGTGTCAACCGCTTTTTATTACTTATAAGTTATAAATCTTTAACTTCTGCCTGTCGTTGTCGTGCTATCTCAAGTTCTTTTTTCGGTGTCTCCTGGGTCTTTTTCTGGAGTGCATGCAAGAGGTATATCCGAATACCTTTTACGAAAAAACATGGCCACACCCGCAGCGATGTTCTTGCCCTCCTTCAGCCAAGTCGTAAAAAAGTCAGTAAATCGTCTAGTGGTTTTATGCAAATGTAACGGTTTTGTGGTATAATTATATTTATATGAGTAGAGGTAAGCCGCTACAACTCAAAATTGAAGGTCCTGCTTACGGCATTGACCCGGCTGGTGCCGGGGATATTGACCCCGATGTGATCGGGTTCGTCAAGGGGCCTGCAGGTTCATTGGGCAGATATGCTTTGTGTCCGCATGTTGATCAGGCAATAGAATTGATCAACCAATCCCTTGTAGAGGACAGGCCGGTTGGTAAGGTGGCTGATGAGATAGGTGCGGCCATAGAGGCAGGCCGTTATCATCTGGGCCGCTGCGCCGTAAAGCCATTCCTGCCGACACTTCAAGCTATAACAAGCTGACTTTGCTACCGAGACCGGTGTGAACCCCACCGTATGCTGTCTACTTTTTTGTCCGAGGCAGTATAGAGGGTGATTTTGCCTAGTTTGTGGGACAGGTTTTTTGGGATTGGTGTTTTTACTGAATAGGTTCTTTTTCTTCGGATAGAGGTATCTGCTGGGAAAGTATAGAGGATTTTCTTGCCGGCTTTTATGGTCCAGCCGCTTACGTTTACCGGCTGGCGACTGGAATTGTACAAAAGTATGTGTAGGGTTCTGGGCTTACGGGTCCAGGGTTTGCAGCTAAAGAACACTCTTTTTATATGTATGATGCCCCTGCCCGGTTCGGGTTCCGGGGTCGGCGGTTCAATAATGGCCGCGGAAATAGTATTGCCCGTCAGCACCGCGGAGCTCTGCAAGGCTGCCTGAGCCGGCGCTGCCATACTGCCCGTGCCCACCAGGAGCACTGCTATAGCCGGCACGGCAGTTCTGGCCACGCGCCCCGACCGGCGCTTGCGCCTGGCCAGTATCTCGGCCAGGACGTAAGGTTCCTGGCTTTTGTAGTACGCTATCAGCCGACGAATCTCTGCCACGATTACCGTGAGTGCAGGTATATAAATGGCCAGCAGCAGGCCCATAGGTTTACGAATAAAGTCCAGTCCGTACCCAACGTACGGCACTGAAAACTGCACCTTGCCCACCACAGACCTACTTGTAACCGGAGCATCTGGCTGCGGGTTAGCGTCCCCTTGGGTTATGAAGTGTGGCTTGGCCCCAACAATCCTACTGGGCAAGGTGCCTATAATTCGATGGGTAATAGTCTGGCGTTTGTCAGCCGGACTTGTGAACGTAATGACATCTCCCGCGACCAGGCGGTCGGTAGAAACATTTGTTACGGCCACAAGGGCGCCTTTATGAATGTTTGGTTCCATGCTGCTGGTCTGGACACTGAGGAACTTGCCGTCCCGGGCCTGAAACGCTACCAGCCCCACCCCTGCCCCAATAAAGAGCAGGAGTGTGGCCACCGCAATACTGCGTGTGAGGTAGCGTTGTTTCATAGACGCCTAACCTGGAGTTTAGCTTTCTTCGTCTTCGCCGCTACCGACTATAGTGCCTGTGAAGGTATAGTCAAAACTACCGACGTTTACGTCGTCATCCGTGACGTCTTCCGGAAGAATCTTGTAGGATACGCTGTAGTTGCCTTCGGTTTCTTCCACGCCTCCGTTACCCGTAGCATCTTCGCTCAGTGAGTTACACGGTAGCTCAACGTCACCATCTACCAGTGCCAGTTCGGCCAAAGTAGTCTCTACAGTATTGGCGCCCTCACACTCTGGCGCATAGCTGGTGAATCTGACTTTGACGTCTTCGGCGGTTATCCCTTCAAGTGTAGTAGGAGCTGACGCCGCTGCCTTTACATCTAAGTTGGCATCACTGTCGTTTTGGAAGTAGAAGAAGTTTTCTTCTGTCCAGTCACCCGGCACCAGGTCTTCTACGGCAAACCCGGGTGCTGTGGCCGCAAACACGGCACCATCCCAGATCAACAGCGACGAATCTGGCGCTGAGAGTGTGTTGTTTGTTAATGTTGCCTCACTTTGCAGCGCCGCAAACGTGACACCGCCCACCAAAACGGTGACAGCACTAATAACCCCAATGGCGCGTGCCACTGGGCTGAACTTGAGTAGTTTCATACTCGTCCCCTCCCTTTAATTACCTAATCAAAGTAACTTACTTTAGCCCCTTATGCTATTAGAAAGTTCATATTCTGTAAGGTAATTATGTTTAATTCAGCAGTAAAGCTAATTGCTGTTCAGCCTGGGACTTGAACGCTTCCAAATCATCACTGTTGTTTTCCAGAAAGATATCAGCCTTCCCTTTGACCGCAGACATGTTCAGGGTGGCGGCGTCACCTTGGGTGGTCATTTCGGCTTGTTCTTCGGCCATGAACTGTTCAAATGTCTTGTCATCTTCCTTGCTGCGCTTGCGGCTAAAAATACGCCCGTAACGCACACGCGGGTCGGCATCTACCCACACCAGTACGCCACCCAGATCCTTGAGGTGCTGGGCCTCGCCAGGATTGCGCATGGGATCAACTACGAGTCCCTTGTACTTGTCCCCTGCCCGGTCAAAGGCTTCTTTTGCCTTGTCTACCAACACACCCAGCCCGAACTCCCGGCGCCACTCGGCACTGATGGTTCTGAGCACCTCGCGCTCCACGGGCAGGCCGCGCCGCCGGGCTTCCTCGCGCAGCAAATCAGATACTGACACAAACAAAAAACCATGGCGCTCAACCAGCATCTCGCCCACCGTTCCCTTGCCCGCACCGTTTGTGCCGCATAAACCAATAATCTTCATATTTTGGCCTCGTTCCTATTCTCCTTCAGACGGTTATACAGCTTTAAGAGAGGCTTATCAAATGTTTCCAACTGTTCTTTTGTCGCTAACGCACGGATAGCCAGGTAGCAATCCGGGAAATCCAACCTGGTTTCGGCGTAAAGTTGCAAGCTTTTTTGAAGTATAATGTCTTCCAAAAAACTAGCACGATTCGTTAGAAGCAGAAGTGCCTGAGCGCTTTGTTCTCTTGAATAACCCCGACCGCCTAATACATACAAGACTTCCGCAGCAATAATCGGAGTAGTGACAAGAGTCGCCAGACCTGCGTCCTGTACAACGTGAAGCGCCTTTTGGAAAAGCTGTTCGTCGTCTTGCAGGATAAGACGAAGTAGGATGTTGGCATCAACGAGCTTTTTGGAAGAACTCAGCATATTTCTTTTTCTTCATGACCTGAGGGATGATAAGCTTTTCTCGCTCTGTGAATGGTTTTTTGCCAGCCGGTTTGCCGACAATAGTTCTAATGTCTTCGATAGCCACCGGCTTATGCAGCGTGAGACGACCTTTGATATCTACATCAAGTGTAACTTTTCCAGGAGCATCAACTCCTAGACGTTCACGCACGTCTTTTGGAATAGTCATTTGGCCTTTTTTAGTAATAGAAACCGTATATATCATAATATAACTTATACTAAGTGAGTAATACCAAAGAGTCAACGGTATTACTTAAAAACCCCTAGATGTTTTGTGAATGGCTACTTATACCCTTCGGCCTGGGCTTCGAACATTTCTTTGTACAGGCCTTTGTGGGCCAGGAGGTCTTCGTGCGATCCGTACTCGGTTATTTCGCCGTTCTCCAGGACAATAATCTTTTCTGCCTTGCGCACGGTGCTAAAACGGTGACTCACTATAAGGGTAGTTTTGTCCTTTTGTGATTTATAAATATTGTTGAAGATTTCAAACTCTGCTTTGGCATCAATGGCACTGGTCGGTTCATCAAGCAACAGTATGTCGCCGTCGCGCAGCAAAGCCCGGGCCACACCCAGCCGCTGCCGTTGCCCGCCCGAAAGCCCTGCTCCGTCGTCGAATGATCTGTCCAGCCGTGACTTGAAACCGTGTTTCAGCTTTTTGATAAACTCATAGGCGCCTGCCAGCCTGGCCGCTTCTTCGACATCTTGCTGTGTGACGGATCGCTGCAGCCCCAGCTTCAGGTTGTCCTCGATAGGCAGGTGGTACACGGTCAGGAATTCCTGGCTAAGCGTACTAATGGCCTGGTAGTAGCTGTTTTGTTCAACCTCCCGAATGTCTGTGCCGTTTACCAGGATGGTTCCGCTTGTTGGCAGGTACTGACGCAGAATGAGTTTGATCAGGGTTGTTTTGCCTGCACCGTTTTCACCTACCAGGGCGAGCTTGCTACCAGGATGAATGACAAAAGATATGTCTTTGAGCACCGGCTGATCGGTGCCGGGATAGGTAAAGCCGACTTTTTGGAACTCTATAGTCAGCGGCCTTTGTACTTTGGTTTTGCCGAGCGGAATTGCCGCTGGCGTGTCATAGACTTCACTAAAATTGCGCAGGTTGATGGACAGTTCATGCAGACGCTGCAGGGACTGGGCCAAGGCACTGGCGGCGCTGGTTGCCTGTTCCAGCAGGCCCCTGAGGAAGATAAATCTGTCCAGGGCGAGTGATCCGGCAGCCAGCAGCCGGAAGAAATAGACATTGGCGCCTACCGCAATAACCGGCTCCACCACCTCTGTACCTGCGTCAATAGCAATCATTTTCTTATGGGTAACTAATGTGATGGCCTGGGATTTTTTGAGGCTCTTTTGCCAAGCCGCCACCAGGTCCCGAAAAGCGTTCAGGGTCCTGATTTCCGGCATCATGGTTGGGTCGATCAGCATCCACCGCGTGCGGAAAGCCACGCGCTCGTACGGTTCGACCTTTTTATACATCGCCTCGTATGTTTTATTCTGCCGGGCACGCAGAAAGGCTATAGGGATGACAGTAGCAGCTATGATAAAGCCGACCACTGGTGCTACGACAGCAATGGCGCTAATCGCCCCCACAAACCGAACCGCCGACGAAAGGGACCACGATAGCTCGTCTAAAAGCCTATCCACCTGCCCCAGACTGTCGCGGGCCCGCCCGAGTTTGGTGTTGAAGGCCTCATCATCAAACTGCTCCTGACTGAGATCGTAGACCTTGGTCATGAATCGTTCGTTGGTGGCCAGTTCCATTTGTTGCTGAAACCGGATTTCTGACATGCGGTTGGCGTTTCGCAGCACTACTCCAACCAGTTCCAGCGCCAGCAGCAGGCCAAGCCATTCATAGACATCACGTGTCGCCCCTTGGGCAAAACTGACCGCCGTTACGCTGCTGATCAGCTTGGCCACCACATAGGTAACAGCAATCGAACTGGCCCCGTCATAGGTACTATAAATAAGCTTCCAGGCAAAGAACCACCGCGACACCCGTGCCTGGAGCCGCAGCGTCCACCATACCGAACCAAATGTTTTTCTGTTCATTCTGGGACCTATTATTTCACAAGTTCAGCACCTGATGCCTGTTTGGCAAGCTTTTGGTCAAAGGTCCTTACTTTATATAGTCGTGGAGTTTTTTACTGTCTTTGTGCTTGCGCAGTTTGGCCAGAGCCTTGGCTTCTATTTGGCGGATTCGCTCGCGGGTGACGCTGAATTCCTGGCCTACTTCCTCCAGGGTGTGGCTTTTGCCGTCCTCCAGGCCAAAACGCAGTTTGAGGATTTTTTGTTCGCGTTCGGTCAGGCTGCCCAGCATATCTTTGACATGTTCTTTGAGCAGCTGATTAGTGGCTGATTCTTCCGGTGAAATGGTATCCTCATCTTCAATGAAATCTGCCAGCACAGAGTCCTCTTCGTCATCACGCACTGAAGCGTCAAGCGAGGAAATGTCCTGCTTGATCTTCATGATGTGCTCTACCTTTTCTACGTCGATCTCCATTTCTTTGGCGATTTCGTCGTTGGTGGGTTCGCGGTTGAATTCCTGTGTCAGACGGCGCTGGGTACGAAGCAGCTTGTTGATGGTTTCTACCATGTGCACTGGAATACGGATAGTACGGGCCTGGTCGGCGATGGCGCGGGTAATGGCCTGGCGGATCCACCAGGTGGCGTAGGTGCTGAATTTAAACCCTTTGTCCGGGTCGAACTTTTCGACGGCACGAAGCAAACCAGTGTTACCTTCTTGGATAAGATCCAGCAAGTCCAGGCCGCGGCCAACATACCTTTTTGCAATGGACACCACCAGGCGCATGTTGGCCTCGGCCATTTCGTCTTTGGCCTTTTTGTCACCGGCTACCACGCGCTGGGCCAGGGCCAGCTCCTCCGGGGCAGTCAGCAGCGGAATTTTACCGATTTCGCGCAGATACAGCCGGACTGAATCGTCGGCGATGTCGTCCAGGTAGACTTGCTCGCTGAGGTCAACCTCTTCTTCGGCTTCCTCCTCCTCTGCCCACTCGCCAGACAATGCCGCAGCTGGTTCATTTGGTGTGACGACAGACAGGTTTGCGTCAGCCAGTTCGGTGTACAGCTCGTCCAGGATATCGGCGTTTTCCGGGGTTTCCGGGATGGCGGCAAAGATGTCCTGCTGCGTTATCTTGCCGTCTTTTTTGGCTTTGGCAAAAAGTTCTTTCTTTGCCTCTACTTTCTTCTGATCTTCTTCGGCCATAGGGCTTCTCCTCTGTTGATATATAAGTCGCTAGCGGTCCGTATTTGCTTGTTTCAGGGAAGCAGCGATACTTATTTTATTATTAAAGTCTTTTGAGTAGCTTGTCGAGTTCTTTGGCTTGTTCCAACAAGCGGGTGCGTTCCGGCTCCCCGGCGGTTGCCAGGGCGCGGGTGATAGGTTGTTTTTTGATTTGGACGTATTGTTTTATCAGTTTTGCCTGCAAGTGAGCGGCTTCGTTACGAAGCTCCAGTAGCTCATGCTGTCGATATAATTCATCGAACTGTAATCCTAAGATTTTAACATAATCTGCAATACCGTTCAAGGGACTGGCCTCCTGGTGATCGCCATTGAACTTGGGGTTCTCCTGCAGAAAACCGAGCAGTTGCTGTGCCCGGTCGTCACTGAACATGTCAGTTGTAAGAGGTTTCAGGTAGTGCCGCAGAGCTGGCTGCATCAGCATCAGACACAGAAACTGGTTTTGGGTTTTGGCCCGGTCGATCTGCATGGGGTCCAGTTTATGTTCTACTTTGGGCTTTTTAAGGCGGGTGCTGTCGGCGGCCCCGCCGGAACGCAACTTTTGTTCCAGTGCTTCGCGGCCAATGCCGCTGCGTTTGGCGATCTCGCCCAGATAATGATCCTGCTCCACCTCATCCGGCAACTGGCGGACTACCCGCAGGGTGACGTCGCTGAACTGACGCTTGCCTACAGCAGTGCCGAGGTCCAGTTGGGCAGCATAGCGGTCCATGAGCCAGTCCAGAGCATACTGATTGGTTTCGATCACCGTTTGCCAGACCTTGGGGTTCTTTTTGATAAGTTCGTCCGGGTCTTTGCCTTCTGGTACGGTGATCATACTCAGTGTTACCCCTACCCTTCCGGCCAGCGGAATCGCCCGCTCGGCGGCCGCTAGGCCGGCCTTGTCCTGGTCAAAGGCCAGACGAATGTCGCCGGTAAAACGGTTCAGGGCCTTCAGGTGCATCTCGGTCATAGCCGTGCCTGCGGTAGCCACTACTTGCGATATACCGGCCTGGTGACTGGCGATGACGTCCAGGTTACCCTCTGTCACCACCACATAACCAGACTTTCTGATGTCCTCCTTGGCCAGGTGCAATCCATACACGTGCCGGCCCTTGTCATACAAAAGCGTCTGGGGCGTATTCAGGTACTTGGGAGCACCTGGATCATCAACCAAAAGTCGGGCGGTAAAGCCGATGACCCGCCCCTGGGGGTCCATCAGCGGAATTTGTATCCGGCCGCGAAACATATCCCCCGCTCCGCGGTAGCGTTTGGTGATCAGGCCGGCCTTACCCAGCTCCTGTTCGGTAAAGCCTTTTTTTTGCAAAAAATCCAACAGTGCCGTGCCGGTATTGGGCGAATAGCCCAGCCGAAAGGCCAGGGCGACTTCCTTGGTAAATTTACGTTTTTCAAATATGTATGTCAGCGCAGTTTTGTGCTGCCTGAACTGCGCCTGGTAAAATTTGGCGGCCAGTTCATGGGCCTCGTACAGCCGCTCTTTTACCTTGCCAAAATCTGCACTGCGGCCGGTCTGGTACTGTGCCAGGTCCACTCCTGCCTTGCGGGCCAGGTGCTCCAAAGCGCCCTTAAAATCCAGGCCCTCCAGCTCCATGACAAGGCTGAACATGTCCCCGCCCTTGCCCGAACTGAAGTCGTGCCAGATCTGCTTTTCCGGACTGACCATAAAACTGGGTGTTTTTTCGGCGCTAAAAGGGCTGAGGCCCTTGTAGTTACGCCCGGCGCGTTTGAGCTGGACGTATTCACTAATAACGTCCTCTATAGCCAGCCGGCTCTTGACCTCCTCGACCGCATCCATAGAGATAAGTATCAGGGAGCGCATAGAAAGTAGCAAGGGTAAGCAGTTATGCACCTCACACTCTTACTTGCTCCTTACTGCATGCTCCTTGTATGCTTAGGTATATGCAGCCGGATACTGATCAGTATGGTTTTATTATGAATCCCGGCACCGGGCAGCCCAGGAAAAGCCTGCTGCCAGGCAGAGGTTTTCTTAACCTGCCCAGGAAACAACTTATATTGCTGGTGGTTGGCGCTGCAATTGTGCTGGCCATACTAGTTACTATTGTCCTTTCGCTGCTTGGCGGAGGGCCGACCAACGAAGACCAGCTCGTGGGCGTAGTGCAACGTCAGCATGAACTCATTCGCGTGTCAGATATTGCTTTAAAGGAGGCGCGAGGCACCCAGGCCCGTAACCTGGCTATGACCACCAAGCTCAGCCTGCATAGCGACGAAGTCAGCCTGGTAGCCGCACTGAAGCGGCAAGACGTAAAGATCGGCTCTAAACAGCTCGGCGCCGGTAAGGACCAGGAAACCGACAACAAGCTTACCCAGGCCATCCAGAACAACCGCTTTGATGAAGTCTATCTGGAGTTTATCCAAAGCGCTCTTGCCGACTACCAGCGCAACCTGAACACTGTATACAAAACCACCACCAGTACCAGCCTCAAAGAGACCTTAAAGGTTCAGTACCAGAACGCCAGCCTGATCATAGGCGCAGAACCAGAGGAATAGTGCCTGACCCACCTGCACTTTTCACATCACCTTTCACATCCAAAGAGGCTGACGTAGTGTGAAGCCGACGTCCGCCATGCGGACGTCGCACGGAGCGTCTCTTTGGAGTGAAGAAGTGCGGGTGGGTCAGGAATAGTACGATTGAGCTAGAGTGCGGGACCCGTGACAAGATCATAACTGTGGCGGATGAGGCCTTGCACTTCTTCCCAACTAAGCTGGCCGCTCAGTACAACGGTATTCCAGTGTTTTTTGTTCAGATGGTAGCCCTCCATAACCTCGGTATACTTTTCACGCAAAATTTTTGACAATGCAGGGTCGCATTTGAGGCTGATGCGCACCGGGTCCTTGCCTTCGGCAATAAGGGCAAACATTTTAGCTTGCCCTGAAGGCTTCAAAGGATCATGTACTTTATACACGGCTACGCCTTCGCCAAACGGATAGTCCAGTTTGGCACCTGGCATACTCAATACATATGCTTCGACGGTTTTATGATCCACCACCTTACCTCCTGGCATCCATACCCGACAATTCAGGCCAGCGTACAGCTAAAATTTTGTGGTCTGCGGTAAGTAGTACGAGGTTTTTAGCTGCAGCCTGAGCCATCAGAGCGAAATCGAATGGATCTTTCCAGTCCTGCAAAGGCACTTCTGCCAGTTTTTGCGCCGACCAGAAATCATAAGGTAACTCTTGAAAATGCTCAAGGGTAAGCTGTTCAACAATTTGCCTGGTCGAGACCTGTAGCTTGCCGATTCTTTCTTTAGCAGCGCATTCAAAAACACTGAGCGGTGAAATAAAGATCTGATTGCTTGGGCTTCCGATGTCCCGCACCGCCCGTTTGCCAAGGCGCTTGTCCTCGCCCAGCCACCATAGCAAAACTTGCGTGTCCAAGAGTAATCTCATCGTTTCTTTTGCTCAATGGCCGTCATCCAGTCGGTCAATGGCTCGTCAAAGTCTTCAGCAATCCAGATTCTGCCCTTTAAAGCACCCGGCTTACGTGACTTTTGAGGTAGCGGCACAATTTTTGCTACCGGCTTACCGTGTTTACCAAGAATAATTTCCTCTCCATGCATAACCTGTTCCAGGTATTTGGAGTAGTGGGTTTTTAGATCATGGACGTTAACAGGTGTGTTCATAGCTTCATAATAACAGAAACGGACTAGGTTAGTCAACTTTTCTTCGAGAACCAATCCAAGTAGAATTGGAGTTCGGCAATTGAGGCCTGAATGTCGTCAAAGGCGCGGTGGGTGGAGTCCTTCTCAAACACCTCGCCGTATTTGCCCTGCATCAGCACCTTAAAGCTGCTGACATCCAGCATACGATAGTGCAGCTTCAGATCCAGCGAAGGCATCCACTGTTTCAGGAACAGACGGTCGTTGTAGATGGAGTTACCAGCCAGGACCGCCAGCTCACCCTTGAAATGCTTTTCTATCAGCGCAATCATCTCGGCCTCTACCTGCTTGAGCGGTTTGCCTTCCTCCAGGCGGTTGATGAAATCATCGCGATTTTCTGGAAAGTCACGCCACCAGATGTTTTTTTGCATGCGCTCTACCACCACATCGCGTTTCTGTTTGATGCGCGCCTCGTAACTGGCCAGGGTTTTCATGTTGAAGTCGGTTACCTCGACCGCCACCTCCAGCAGCACGTCCTTGGCCGGTTCCAGGCCGGTCATTTCCAGGTCCACCCACAACAGCCTGGTTGGTATGGCGTTTCTGTCAATCATGATCTGTTCCCCCTAAGTGTGGGTTAGCTTTTACAAAACTTTTGGTCAGCCGGGCTATGAAACCTCTTGGCTTGTCAAAGATGATACCAATGCCAATGCGGGCCATGACTAACGCACCAATACCATCAACTATCAAATCCCACATGGTATCGTGCAAGCTCCCGCGTTGGGCATTGCCATTGAACAGTATGTCATACCCAAACTCATAGATCTCCCAGAGCGCCCCAAACGCCAGAGCCACGCTAAAAATCATGAGGCCAATCAGCAGCCTGCTCGCCTGAAGCTGTTTTTGCCCTACCTTAATGTAGAGCACAAGAAAACCAATATAAGCCAGTATAAAGCCCGCACCAGTGTGCAGTGCCCCGTCCCACCACCAAAAACGTTCATAGGCCGCACCAGCCTTGCCCAAAAAAACACTGGCATACATAAAGATAACCAACACTACATCAAACTCAATAGGTAAACGCAGCCTGGCCCGGGATTTTATCAACTCCGGCAAGAACATTAGCGCAAGTGCCAGTACCGAATACAAAAAAGCGCCCCATTCGTGGTAGTACGCAGACAAACCCATACCACCAATCACTGAAACACGCAAAAACAGAAGCAGGTACCACTGCAACCGGTCATCCAGAGATAGATGGGTTTTGGGAGGCGCATAAACCATTAAGTCCATTAGACCCCATCCCAGGCCACCTTTCAAGTGCGAAAGGTAGAACCCATTTTCAGGATTACTTCGGCTACTGCTGCCGGCTGTTCAAGCGGCAGCTGGTGTCCAGTATCCAGCACCTGGATCACGCAAGCGCCGTTGGCCTGGCAGACCTCCCGGGCTTTATCAAGGGCATGGTGAGAGGTAGGATCACGCTTGCCAATAAGAATAGTCAGGGGCAGATTAAGGTGCCGCAAATCATCCAGCACTTTATCCATGAAATGCTTGTTCTTCAACAGCTTGCGGAATACATAGTAGCGATGCTGCGTGGCGTCCTCCATAACATGGCGCGGCCACCTCCGCACCAGGCGCACCGCTACTCGCGAAGGGAAAAGTCCGGCACGTCCAAAGGCCAAAGAAACGGTCTTAGCCCAAAACTTACTTGCCAGCAAACGCCCTTCAAGCGGGATAGATGCAATCTGCTGGTAAAAGCGCGACTCTTCCAAAAAGACCGGGCTGCACAGCACCAGCCCGGAAAACTTCTCCGGGTGCAGGAGGGTCCAGCGCAAGGCAATGATTGCTCCCATAGAATGTCCTACCAGAAGAGGCGGCTCGCTAAAGTGGTACTGTTTAAACGTCTGCTCCAGGCAGGCAATGTACTGGTCAAGATCATAAACCCCTTTGCGCGGCTTGGGTGACTCCCCAAAGCCTAAAAGGTCCGGGGTAATAAGCTTCCGCTTATCGGCCAAAAGACCCACAATTTCTTCCCAATAGCGATGTGTGGATACAATTCCGTGCAGTAAGATAACCGGCCGTCCCGTACCTTGCTCTACAACATGCAGATCGTAGGACATAGCACTGCCGGGTAGGTTTTTTCCGTTGGTCATTTAGGATCATGGTAGCAAGCCCGAGTAGGTTATACTACTGGAAATGCGTTTTAGCCAAAAAATCCTTGCCCTCTTCATCCTCCTGGCCATCCTGGGCGTAGGTGTGCAAGTGTTTAGGCGCAGCCAATCAGATAAAACCGGACAGTCTGACTCAGACCCGCCCGGCACGGCAGCCAAAACCTTTGACAAAACCAAGCACTCTACCAACCAGGCGGGCAGCCTCTGGTGGGTGGTAAACAAAAAACGCCCCTTGCCTGCCGGGTACGCACCATCCGACCTCACGACGGCAAATATTCCCGTCCGAACCGGCGGCGACGAAAGTAAGGTTAGTAAGAAGGTCGTTCCCGATCTGGAAGCCCTGGTCACGGCCGCAAAAAAAGAGAAATTGAATCTGCTGCTGGTGAGCGGCTATCGCTCATACAGCCTGCAGGTCATGGTTTATGACCAAAACGTCCGCCAGCTCGGACAGGCAGAGGCAGATAAAGTCAGCGCCAAACCCGGCACCAGCGAACACCAAACCGGCTTGGCCCTGGACCTGGGTGCTGCCAGCCGCACCTGCGAACTGGAAGAATGCTTTGGCGCCACCCCGGAGGGCAAATGGATTGCCGCCCACGCCCACCAATACGGTTTTACCATCCGCTACCTTAAAGGTAAACAAGCCATCACCGGCTACAACTACGAACCCTGGCATCTGCGCTTTGTAGGCAAAGAACTAGCCACCGAACTCCACCGCACCAATCAAACCATGGAAGAATTCTTCGCTCTGTAGCAGATCCACTATTTTGATCCGTGCCAGCTATCTATTATTTCGGTTAATTTGACTAATGCGCATAAGAATGTTAAAATAAATATATGCAACTTAGCAAAGAAGGCTTCCTTGTTATCGAAGCAATGGACGATCCTGTAATGGTTCATGAAGCTTTGGACCACAGTATCAGAGCATGGGAGGACATTCGGCCTGGTGACTCGGGGCATACCAGTAGGGCTCTGGATGGCATGGGGCTTATTGGGGGTGCCTATGGTCTACCCCCTATCCCCGATCTTGAGACTCAACCACCAAAAGACGGGCCTGCCACTATTTTCTTAACACCCGGGGATCTTGCCCTCTGCCTCAAAGCATATCGTGACGCCATTGCTGGCGGCCAAGTTGAACTTGACGAAGTCACCGCCGCAGGAGTGATGCTTTCTATAGATGACGACCTTACTGCCCTGAGGGATCTAGGAGTCTCACAAGAGAATGAAGCTTCTTAGAACTCATCCAGGATCTTAGAGAATTGTCCTCTGTAGGTATTATTTGGTCATAGAAGGGTCATAGAAGACTGTCTTCTATAGGTGTTATTTTGTGTCACTCGCTTTTTGGGTTGAAGGCTAGTGCCATAGAATTGATGCAGTAGTGCTGGTTGGTAGGTGAAGTTTCGTCATCGAACAGGTGGCCCAGGTGGCTGCCGCAGGTTTTGCAGACGACTTCTATACGTTGCATGCCATGGCTGTTGTCCGGCTTCAGCTCCACTGCGTCGCTTTTAGCCACATCAGAAAAACTCGGCCAGCCTTCCAGGCCCGGAACATGAGAGTCATATTTAGCGTCACTTTTGAATACTACGCTGCCGCAGGCCGCACAGGTATATTCACCCGTTTTTTTGTTGTCCAGCAGCTTTCCGGTAAAAGGCGTCTCTGTCCCCTTTTTTCGTAAGACCTCGTACTGCTGCGGTGTTAATTTCTTTTTCCATTCGTCTTCCGATATTTGCATACGCCCCTAAGCCTTTTCTTTTTTCTTGTCCAGCTTATCTAGTTTCAGACCTTTTATGGCAAAATACACCACAGCCGCAACGGTCACAAAACTGATCATCACGGCAATGAATGCCCCATAAGCAAACTCCGCCTCCTTGCCTAGCACCGATAGCGTAAAAGTTTTTTCTGCCAAACCACCCTTTCCAGGCAGCAACAGACCAATAACCGGATTAACAAAACTGGCCACCAACTGATCCACCACGGCCTTGACCTGCACGCCCAGCACCAGTCCAACCGCCAAGCCAATGACGCCCTGTTCGCGGACAAAATCCATGAACCCGCTCATATGTTTGTCTAAGCCTAATCGCTCTAATAAATGGCGCCGGGCCGTAGCCGCGCCTTTAGCTCCACCGGACTTTGCCGCCCGAACAATCGGACTATCGGTTTGGTGCGTCTTTTCCTCTGCCATACAAAATCTCCTAACCTAATTAGTATACGGCAAAATGCAAAATGCCTTCGGTAGATCCTGCGAAAAATCACACTTATGTGTCCGGCCGGACACATAAGTAGTAGATTTTGTTCGTCTTTAGTTCAGGGCTGTATTCAGGAGGATGCGAGGATGCGTTTCAGGGCTAGAGTAAAAGCGGCTTCTTTCAGGGAAACGTGCTCCTGTTCGGCATAGTCATACGCCTGGGTAATGGCCGGGACCATGTAGCGCTCCAGCTCAGCATGCACCTTTTTTTCGCTCCACTGTTCGCCGCTTTTGTTCTGCAGCCATTCCAGGTAACTGACAATAACACCGCCGGCGTTAGCAAGCACATCCGGGATAATGACCACCCCTTGTTTGGTAAACTGTTCGGCCGCCCTGTCATGCACCGGTCCGTTGGCCAGTTCCAGAATAATCCTGGCTTTTACTTCTGCCACATTAGTTTCATCCACTACGTCCCCCAGGCCAGCCAGCACCAGCACGTCCACATCCAGACTTAAAAGCTCCTCGTTTGTGATGGTCCTCACACCTCGGGCCTGGAATTCTCCCAGGGGACCAGTGGTTTGTTTGTATTGTGCAATTTCTGAGGCTTTCAGACCGCCCAAGCTAAAAGGACCGCCGGTAGAATCGGTCGCAGCCACCAGCCGCCAGGCGGGCTGTTCATCCCCGGCAATAGTTGTAAAGAACGACCCCACGTTACCAAACCCCTGGACTGCCACCGTTACCTGGTTTTTTCCAAGTCGTTTCAGCACCTCGCGCAGCGCTATGACACCGCCGCGGCCGGTAGCAGCTTCCCGGCCCAGTGACCCGCCGTTGGCCAAAGACTTACCCGTAAAGCTGGCGTGAGTGGTATCCCCGGTTTGTTTTTCAAACTCATCCACCATCCAGTCCATGATGGTGGCGTTGGTATTGACGTCCGGTGCCGGTACGTCCTTGTCCGGCCCAATGTGCGGTGCCAGGTGAGCAGCGTATTTTCGGGAGAGTTCCTCCAGCTCTTCTGCCGATAAGTCCTTTGGATTAACGGCTACACCGCCCTTGCCGCCGCCCAGCGGCAAACCAACTACCGCCGTTTTAAGTGACATGAGGGTTGCCAGCGCCCGTACCTCCTCCAGATTGACCCCAGGATGGAACCGAATGCCGCCTTTGTACGGCCCCAGAGCATTGTTGTGCTGGACGCGGTAGGCCTTATGCACCTTGCCTGTACTTAGGGTGATGTCAAAAGCATGTTCGGCATCGGCCTTGAGTAAAAGTTCTATGTCCCCGTCCGATAGTTTCAGCCGTTTTGCCGCCCGTTTAATAAGCTCATGCGCAGTTTCTAACATAACAATCCTTGGTTAGAGTTTGATTGTACACCACCCACGCCAGGTATAAATGCGTCAGCGCCTATTACATTTTGTCCGGGGCGTGAATGCCCAGCAGGCCAAGGCCGTCCTTCAGTGTGTCAGCATAGGCCTGCACCAGGCCCAAACGAACGGCTTCACGCGGATCGTCTATAACACGGTTCTTTTCATAAAAGCGGTTAAAGGCCTGGGCAAGTTCATACAAATAGGTGCAGATATGGTGCGGCATGAGTTCGGTTGTTGCTTTTTCAAACACCTCCGGGTATTCGCCAATTTTGCGGAGCAAGCTGCGCTCTCCCACTTCCAGTGTTGAGCCTTGTTTCAAGGTTGAACCTTGTAAAGAAGTTTTGGCCAGGATTGAGCGGGCCCGGGCATGGGCATACTGAATATAGGGGCCGGAATTGCCCTCCAGGCTGACCGACTCCTCTGGGTCGTACACAATGTCCGACCCCAGGCGCGACCGGATAAAGGCATATTTCACCGCGCCCAAGGCTGCCGGTTGGTTATCAAACCCGGCTTTTTTGCTCGCTGCGTAGGCGGCTTCCAGCACATCTACCGCACGAACAATGTTGCCCTTGCGCGAACTCATCTTCATACCGCCGGCCAGTTTTACCCGGCCATGCGTCAGGTGTGTTGTGCCCCGTGCCAACTCTGGGGCAAACTGCTCAATGCTCTTGATTACCACCTCCATGTACTGCGCCTGAGCGTTATCGGTGATGATAATCGAGCGATCAAAATGGTATTCTTCCCATTTCATCATGCTCAGCCCAACGTCCTTGGCTTCGTATGTCGGCAGCCCCTGAGAATTTATAAACACCCGGGTGTGCAGCCCGTACGGCTCGCCCTTGAAAACAATCGCGCCATCGCTTTCTTCATACACCCCTTTTGCCAACTGCTCTCGCACCACCTTTACGCCCACCGGGCCGGTGATGCTCTCTGGGTAATACTTTTCAAAGTGGCTGCCAATCCGGGCATAAAAAGCGTCAAAGTAATCGTAGCTCCATTGCCGGCACGTCCAATAGAGTTGGCCAAGCGGCGAATCATGATCGTCGTCGGCAACGACCTGGTAAACACGTTTATTTATGTGCGCTATGGCGGCCTGGTTGGACTCGTCGTCTTCGTAAGCGTTAGTACCCTCTACGTAGCGGGCAGACATCCAGTCCGCCCGGGAATCAGCGGGTATGCCGCCCAGTTTTTCCGGGTGCTCACCGGCTAGTTCCCGCACTATTGCCCACATTGTTTTGCCCACATGCAACCCCACGTCGCCGCCAAAGTTGACGCGATGAACCGTGCCGCCAGCCGCTTCTATCAGGTTAGCGATAGCATCGCCAACAACGCTGGTGTACAAGTGCCCGGCATGCAGAACCTTGAAGGCGCTTGGGTCGGAATATTCGGCCACCACGACCTTGTCTTTGTAGATCTGCGGCCTTGAAACAGAAGCCGCCAAGCCCTGTTCGGCGAGCGCACTATCAGTGAGCTTTATATTTAGAAAACCAGGACCGGCTACACTCACTTGGCTCACGCTGTCCGCCAACTGTTGGCGTAGCTTTTCTGCCAAAGATTCACCGATTTCACGGGGGTTTTTGCCCAGTTTTTTGCCCAGTTGTAGCGCCACGTTGGTGGCATAGTCGCCGAACTGTTCATCCGGACGCGTTAATTCAATCTGCACATCAACGTCAAACAATTCTTTGCAAGCACCGGCAACAGCTTTGGTAAGTTCCTCTTTCATTACACGTATTCTACCTCTGTTCAGGAAAGAAATCTACCTGTTATCTGCCCTCAGCGCCCGAACCAGTTCCCAGATAACAAAATACATACTGCCAAGCACCACAAAAAATGTCAGCGTGGTAACAAATGTCTGCGGATGAGAACCGGGATTCACAAACCGGTCCGACACGTCAAAAAGCAGCCCCGCCGGGTTAACCAGCACGTCCCAGCTGTTCCAGCGCAGGCTGCGGCCCAGGTAAATAGCAAAACTGCAGAGTAGCAGCACCGTGCCCACAACCATATGCGCCCTTTCGTACACCATTCGGCGCAGCAGTTCCCGGTGCACCAGAAACAGGCTCATAAACCCGGCAATATAAGCATTAAATATGAAAGAGAAGAACATCACCACGTCGTACAGCAAACTCACCTCCCCTGTTTCGTGCAGATGAATGAGATCACTTACGAGGTAAAAACTATTCGGCAAAAAACCCAGCCACAGCAAGGTGAGCCCTATATTTTGCCAGGTCAGCCAGACCGTGAAACGCAAGCGATTCTTGAGGTACCAGGCAAAGCCAAGCGGCAGCCAGGCCAGAAAAAGATTCCACAGAAGAAACCAGTATCGGCTAGTCTGGGACTCTGCCGAACGTAAAGTAAAAAATAAGATGCTCACCCCGTTGGACACGAGCAATGCCAAGAATACTCGCCTATAGGTAGGCGTCGGCAACTCCCGTGCTCTCTTTTTGGCCATACGCTTATTGTATCAGCCCCCTGCCCTAGATAGACACTAGTAACTGTCAGGGGGTGCCGGATGGTCTTGGGGCTGTACAATGAAACCGTACTGCTTGACGCCCAAAAGATACCGGGGATCACCGCAGTCCGTTGCACTTCTCAGAAATATCGTGACAGCCCCTTCGCCAAGGACTCTAACACTGTGAAATTCTGTCCCCGACCGAATACTAAACTGTCCACCAGTGCCATACGCCTCCTCGGTTATTTGGGGTGGCGCAACCGTGCGATCGGACAGGGTGATGATAGTTCTGCCCAGCAGCGTTCCGCTAGTATAGACCGCCCAAGCTTCTTCGTCCGGGCCAGGAGTATGTGCCCAATCAAATTTGTACCGATGGTTGATAACCGTACCTTCTGCCACGCCAGATCGTGAGATAAACATATGAGTGTGGGCGCCGTTCGACTGTTCCACGCCAGGCGGATATACCTGTCCAGTAATTTGGAAATTATTGAAGTCCTCTCCGTAAGGGCCGGCCGGGCCAGCAGGCGGCGATAAACGATATGGCCGAAATCCCAGAGGATGGGGCTCCATCTCACCATACCCCAGGCGTTCGGCAATCTCCGGCAGCCGTTGGCTGGGCTTAGGTAACTCCACTGCCCACTCCAGATACCTATCAAAATCTTTGTGTTGCACTCCCCCGGGACCAATCTCGGGAGGCATATGCCGCAGCAGATGCATAATTTTATTATAGGCTCTTGGGATCGTTAAGTGAACACGAGTATCCTCCAGACGGAATAAACATTGACCGGCCGCAAAAGCCAGCAGCAACACTATGGCATGGATTTTTCGGGGCCTCCTATATAATGGTGGGTAATGAAGTTTACAAACAGCCTGCTGGACGCATGTAAAAAAAGTGTTAGGCACATCATGCACCCCGTAGCTGCCGTGCTGGACAGACTATCAGGTGGCAGACTTAGCCCAAACAGCATTACGGCCACTGGGCTTATCATGCACGTCCCCATTGCCCTGCTGATTGCCAACGGTAATGTCCTTTGGGCAGCGCTACTGCTCGTAGTCTTTGGGCTTTTCGACACATTGGACGGTGAGCTGGCTCGCTTGCAAGGTACATCAAGCCCCGCCGGTATGCTGCTGGATTCTACTACCGATCGCATGAAGGAAATTATTTTGTATATCGGTATCGCGTATTTTTTGGTAAGCCGCGCATCCACACCCCAAAACGCTGGTCACGTTGCAGCGATTGTGGCGGCTGCCTGTGGTGGATCGGTGCTTGTGAGCTACGTAAATGCCTGGGGCGAAGCTATCCTTGGCGCCCATTCCAAGAACAAGCATACAATGAACCAAACTTTTCGCAGCGGCCTGATGCGATTTGAAGTCCGGATGGCCCTGCTTGTCCTGGGGCTGCTGAGCGGGTGGCTGCTACAGTTCGTGGGAGCCATTGCGGTGCTCACCTGGCTGACCGCCGGCGAAAGATTACAAAACATACTGCGGCGGCTAAGGTAGAAGAATGATTAAGGTCGACCTACACACGCATTCTATAGCTTCGCCGGATGGCGGCATCACTGCCGATCAGTATCACCGGGCGCTTAGCGCAAAACTGTTGGATGCCATCGCCATTACCGACCACAACCGCATAGACTTTGCAATGGCACTGAAAGAAAAGTTGGGCGACGCCATCATCGTCGGTGAAGAGATCATGACCACTGCCGGCGAGGTTGTGGGCCTCTTTCTGAAAGAACTTATCCGGCCCGGCCTCACGCCGCAGGAAACCATTAAACAGATCAAGGAACAGGACGGCATTGTCTACATACCCCATCCCTTTGAAACCATCCGAAAAGGCATACACCCGGCCGTCCTGGATGAGATTGTCGACTTCGTAGATATTATAGAAATCTGTAACGGCCGGGCATTCTTCCAGAACAAGAGCGAACAGGCAGTGGTCTGGACACGGGTCAATGCCAAAATTGGTGCCGCCAGCAGTGACGCCCATGGCTTCCAGGGACTTGGCTCCACCTACACCTCGGTGTCAGAAAAGCCCACCCGTGATACCTTGCTAAAGCTCCTGGACAACGGCATACCTATGACCGGCCGGCCTACAATGCGTGCCCTGCTCTACCCCAAACTCAACCGCCTGCGAAAAAAAATAAGGAGCAAACGTGGATAGTATTTTATCTGCCCTCTGGTTCTTCCTGCCGGCCGGAATAGCCAATATGGTTCCGGTCTTTGGTTCTAAGCTCCCTTTTCTTAAAAAGTGGAACGCGCCGATGGATTTCGGCAGAACCTACAGGGGGCACCGCCTGTTTGGTGCCAACAAATCCTGGCGGGGATTAGTCATCGGCGCTGCAGCTGCCACAGCCGTCATTGCCCTGCAAAAATACCTCTTCACCCGTAATCTGTTCATTCTGGAACACAGCTGGATTGATTATCGGCCAGCAAGTATTTGGCTGCTGGGCCCGCTCTTTGCTGTCGGTGCTCTGGTGGCAGATGCTGTAGAAAGCTTTTTCAAGCGCCAGCGCGGTATAGCTCCGGGTAAAAGCTGGTTTCCGTTTGACCAAATAGACTATATCATCGGGGGCATTATTTTCAGCCTGCCTATTGCCATCTTATCATTCGGCACATACATCTGGGTGCTTGCCGCATGGTTTGGCATGCATTTGGTCTTTAGCTACATAGGCTATTTAATCGGCGTCAAAGAACACCGCATCTAATGTAATTACTCCGGGTCACCTCTCTCTACGCCTCTATTGACATTTGACGGTGCATATGTTAGTATAATTTTATACAAAAGTAATTCCTTTGAGGGTAAAAATGAACGCACCGACAGGCGAAGGACAACCAGGTCACAACAGCGCAGACTCGCCAGGAAATCCCTCTATCGTCGTGATTGATGGCGTGATTGCCGGCGGTAATAGGATTCTGCTGACACCCCAAGAAGAGGCGGCTGTCGGTCGACTTCGGGCCGGGGCACAGGCGGCAACGGAAGCAATACCTGGGATCGTCGAAGCGGCCCTAGCCCCTCTTACGGGTATAGCCCGCAACGTCGGCGATATTGCCTCCAAAGGGGCACGTATTCGTATTGAAAACCCTGACGGAACCAGGGTCCATAACACAGGAATAATAGCCACCGGCGACGTCAATATCGGTAGTCGCCGCCCAGGCGACAGAGCTGCGGACACTGCCGCAGAGGAAACAGTAGTACAAGAAGGCACCCCGGTCATTGCTGAAGGTGACGTCAGAGTCGTTCCTGCAAGGGGTGAGCCCGGCCAGCCGGCGCCAGATACTCGTTCAACTCCACCTTCACGCCACAAACCCTACACCCCTACCTACACCCCGGAAAAAGTGGCAAAACTAGACGCGCAAAAAGCAGCAGCAGACGCCTTTAATGCAAGTGTTGCACTGAACGACGAGCTCTTTGGCCGGCAGGAAATTGCGGCCAAACAGTCAGGCGGCCGCACTATACGCAGAGTTTCAGCGGCCGAGGGGTCCAGGCAGCCCGGCCAGCAGGACGCTGCCGTACAGGCGGCACTAGCTGACATAGTAGGAGGCATTGAAGTTTCCCGCCCCGGACAACCAGGCGGCGTCAAGTATGTGAGGAGAAACCGCTAGCCGCGAACGAGGCATTCCTCGGCCAGCATCTGCCGGACAAAATCTGCGCCCAATACCTGGAAGAGTTGCTCCATTTGTGAAGGCATGGCCTCTACGGCCTGGTACTTTTTATCCAGGATATCCGCGGGCAGCTGAAAGACCAGGTCGCACTCGGCTTGTTTATACAGCTTAGGTGTATCTACATTAAAGTAGACATTTAACTTTTCGTCCCAGACCTTAAAGTACTTTTGGTAGCCTTCTTCTGTATTAAGCGTCACGCAGCGATAGATTGCGGGACGTTTACTTGCCTGCTCCGCCGCCAACCGGGCCCAGCGGGACACGGCCCGGTGGTCGTCGTGTCCGCTAAAGCCGTCTGGCGCAAAAGTCAAAATAGTGTCTGGCTGGTACTGCTCAATTATCGGCAGTATATGCCGGACTGCCGCTTGGTCTGAAATGCTGGCGCACCCGCCGTCGGTATAATCCAGCCAGTGGTGGTGCGCAACACCCAGGATGCGAAGAGCATTTTCTAATTCCTGGGCGCGTACTTTGCCCAAGGTCGCCAGAGGCCACTTTACAGGATCCTGAGTACCGGCTTCGCCTTTGGTTGCCGTAATACAGGCCACTGTCTGACCGTTTTGGATTGCTGCTGCCATCAAGCCGCCAGTCAGGACAGATTCGTCATCGGGATGTGCCCAAACTCCTAGTATAGTGCCTAGTTTTTGTACTTGAGCAAGGGTCGCAAAATGTGTCATATTTCGCTACTCAGCCATTGCCGCCTTGAATTTTTCAATAAGGTCGACCGGACTGGGGTTGAGTCCGTTCAGCAGTGCCAGGTACAAACTGACAAAATCCCCGAACGTTGTAGTCCACAGCAGCTGCTTAATCAAATTGTCACCCTGTGCCTGCACGACATGGGCTGCCGGCCGTTTGCCGGACAGCAGTCGTTCGGTTATTTCAAACCGCTTCTGGACCCGCTCGTGTTCGAAGTTACTGCGCAGGTCTATAACGGCGTAGGGCTTTTCCGTAGGGTGGCTGGTCCACCCCAGAAACTCATTGTGGCTGAACTCTGGCAGCTCACCGCACCAGGCTACGTTTTTGGCGTTTTCGTTGAAGTTGATCTTCCACTTATAGGCGACCGGGAACAGCCGTGGCCCAGCATACATAACTGGCGACTTGCCCATGAGTTCCAGGGCCAGCTGCTTGGCTGGGTTTTTGGCAGCTGGTACGACCGGCAGCCAGTCATCCATATGTTCATGCAACCAGTCGGCAGCGTCATCAAGCTGCCCCATCATACCGGCCAGCACACCCGTCTGTTCCAGGATTTCCAGAAGCGCGCGCATCTGGTAGCCAAGTGTCATCCGCTGCGGAAAACCGCCCGGCAGTTGTACAAAAGGCAAATTTTGGGCCTGCGCGGCCGCCAGCAGCTTGCCGCCAGAGGCCACCACTACTACCATTGGCCGTATGTCTTCCGGGCGGCTCATCGCCTGCTCCAGAACTGACAGGGTTTCCTCCGTATTTCCAGAATAGCTGGAACAAATCAGTAGCGTGAACTGATCTGCGTATTCGGGTAGGTCGTAGTTCTGGACCACGTCGTAGTGCACAGGGGGTGCCGGCCAACTTTTGACCATTTTTGCCGCCAGGCCCGAACCGCCCATCCCGGCAACTACAATTTTATGCACCCGGTTTGGCGGCTCCCAATGGAAATTGAAGTCATGCTTATACTGCTGCCACTGCTTTTCGGTAATCCCCAGCGCGTCCTGGGCGTCGCGCGCGTGAATTGCCTTTAGGTCATCCAATGTTGTGCTCAAATTATTCTCCTTTTTTTGCCTCCACTTGCCGGTATGCTATATACTATCTATCAATTGGCAGGTACTAATCAAGAGGGTGGGATATGTTTGGACGAAACGACGATCAGCAACAAGACCAACAGCAAAACGACAATGCTGCGCCGCAGGCCGACACGGGTGTACCGGCCTTCACGCCGCCAGACCCTATGCCAAGTGCCACGTTAGACGCTTCGGCAGATCAAACCATGGAACTACCGGGCTCATCCAACCTTCCCGGCAATTTGACTGCGTCAGCGCCCAGCACGGATGATTCTGCGGCACCCGCAGCAGCCACCACCGCGCCAGCACCAGGGGGACCAGCAACGGCAGATGACCTGATCAACATCAAGCAGCAAGCCCTGCAGCACCTTTCCCCGCTTGTTGATCATCTGGATCAAACTCCAGAGGAACGCTTCCGCACCACCATGATGATGATCCAGGCTACGGATGATTCCAGCAAGATCAAAGACGCCTACGAGGCAGCTCAAAAGATCAAAGATGAAAAAGCTCAGGCTCAGGCCCTTCTGGACATCGTAAACGAAATAAACTACTTCACCCAGCAGCAGAGCAAACAGCAGCAGTAGAACCAGATAAGTGGCTCGCTAGTACTTTACCCCCAGTCCCTCTACTATCACCGGAAAGGGAGTGGCGACCTCATCGCCAAAATCGTCTACGATAAAGGAAACAAAAATTTCCTGGAGCTGAAATCCTGCATAGTCTACCGGGCGGATTTGGCTGCGTACAGACGGTGCAAGAGGTAAGCCAGGATGCTGACTGATAAAAAGATCGCTACCATGCTGCCGGGACCGGTGTTAGGAATGGCGTTGTTTGCGCCTGCAACCCGCTGATTGGCTGCTGCCGAGCGGCGGCGGGCGGCTTCTTCCTCATCGGCTTTGCGTTCAGCTTCTTTGCGGGTCTGCTCTGCCTCGCGGGCAGCAGTGGCTTTTCGTTCTTCTTCAGCCTTCTTAGCCTCCTCGGCCTTGCGTTCTTCCGCTGCTTGACGCTCTTCTTCGGCCCGCTTTTCTTCCTCTGTCTGTTCAGTAGAGTTATCAGGGGTTTGGACAGGTTGCTGTTCGTCCTGCTGGTTTTGGTTCTGGGCTACCTGGGAGGAAGGCGGTTTGTTGTCGTCCCCGGCGACCTTGCGGTAAGTCCAGCGGCCCGCAAAGAAGATGCCTGCGGTCAGCAGGATGGTTACCACCAATGTGCCAAGGGCCAGGAGCCAGGCAATACCGGCGCGCTCGCGCCGTTCAGTCTGGTAGTATTCCTGGATTTCTGCCGGAACGTTGGTTCTGTTATTGCGATTAAATAAAGCCATTGCAGCTTCTCCCGTATTTCATCTGTAACAATACTACAAACTGGCCAAACCCGCAACAATAGTAATGAGGGAGCCGGATAGGTTCCTTCACGACAATAGACCTCTTTCCAAACCCCCGGGAGAATCCGAAACACCGTTTGAGGAGTAAGATAGCAGTTTTCTTGGGCTGCAAAGGTAGCCGTAGCTACCTTTCAGACCAAAAAGCTGGTAGCTTGCCCTCAAATGGTGTTGCAGGACACGGGGGTTTGGAAAGAGGTCTAATCTATGAAACAGGTTTTATCGGACCCTGAATCGCGTCTGGCTTCTGGAGCCGGAGGCCACTACTTTTTTGAAAGCTATTCAGAACTCAACAGAGTATAAGAACATCCTTATTGGCTGGATGCCGGATCAAGTCCGGCATGACGGCGGCTAACAGGTTACCTTTCAGGAAAGAGTAGCTCTCAACGGCTTCCCCTGCTATGACTAATCAGACAAAAATCCGGATTCATTCCGGATTTTTGTTTTCAGCCAGCCAAATGGCGAGAAGGATTCTCGCCATTTTAATTTCAAAAATTCTGGATTTACTTCAGAGTTTTTGATCAGAATTCAGGAAGGAGCAGCCCGACAAAATGTTTCATTTTGCCGGCGCGATGAGGAAACCTATCCCGGTTTCATCATTACCTTACATTCCCATCATCCCCGGCATCCCGCCACCGCCCATTGGCGCGGCAGCTTCCTTTTCTGGTACGTCTACCACCAGAGCGCCCATGGTCATGCTGGTGCCGGCAATTGATACCGCGTTGAGCACAGCCTCTTTGGTCACCCGGGCAGGGTCAACCACACCAGCGGACTTCATGTCTACCAGCTTGGTGGGAGCATTTACATCCACACCTTGGCCGGGCTTGGCCGCTTTGACTTGCGGCAGCCACTCGTCGGCATTTAGACCAGCGTTTGTCAAAAGGATCCTGAAAGGTTGTTCGAGGGCACTCTTCAATATGTTGACGCCAGCAACATACGAGGGACCTGCCCAAGGATCGGATAATGACGCCTTAGCGACTTTCTCAAACTCTCCATCTGAGCCAATTGCAGCTACTAGGTTGACCAGGGTCACACCGCCGCCCGGGACAATGCCTTCGTCCAGCGCTGCTTTGACAGCTGCTACGGCGTCATCGACACGGAATTTCTTTTCCTCGATCTCTGTCTCTGTGGCGCCGCCGACTTTTATGACCGCAACCTTACCGCTCAGGGCAGCCTGCCGCTTGTCAAAGTTTTCTTTGTCGTATTCGCTGGAGGCAGCAACGGCGTGTTGCTTAATCTGGGCAATTCGGGCAGCTACCTCAGATTCAGAACCAGCGCCTTCAATAATGGTCGTACTGTCCTGAGCCACGATGACCTTGCGGGCCGAACCGACTACATCCAGGTCGACATTTTCAAAGGTCATGCCGCGGTCGTCGGAAATGACTTGGGCTCCAGTCAGGATAGCAATGTCTTCCAAAACGTCTTTGCGGCGATCACCAAAGGCCGGTGCTTTGATGGCAATGGTGCTGAACACGCCTTTGAGCTTGTTCAGTACAAAAGTACCAAGGGCCTCTCCATCCACGTCCTCGGCAATCAACACCAATTCTTTCTTGCCGGATTGAGCCAGTTTTTCCAGCAGCGGCAGGAACTCCTGGATAGAACTGATCTTTTTGTCGGTTACGACGATTGCCGGTTTCTCTGAAACTGCTTCCATGCGAGCGGCGTCGGTTACCATCAGGGCGCTGACGTAGCCCTTGTCAAACGTAAAGCCCTCTACGACTTCGCTCTCCAGCGCCAACCCCTGGCCTTCTTCTACCGTGACCACACCGTCTTTGCCAACCTTGTCTATGACGTCGGCAATCAGATTGCCGATCTCCCCGTCACCGGCAGAAATAGTAGCAACCTCTGCTACGCGTTGTTTGTTGGCCTTGATGTCCTCGGCCATACCACCGAGCTGGCGTATAACCTCCTGTGCGGCAGCCTCCAGCCCCTTGCGAAGCAGCATCGGATTGTGGCCGGCAGCGATCAGCTTGTTGGCCTCGTGCAGGATGTGGTAGGTCAGAACGGTTACCGTGGTGGTGCCATCCCCGGCCACGTCGTTCATCTTGCTGGCGGCTTGCTTAATAAGTTCAGCTCCGACTTTGTAGCCTAGGGTCTCGTCATCTTCATCGGCGATTTCTACGCCCTTGGCAACGGTTACGCCGTCGTGCGTGACCGTGGGACTGCCGTACCCTTTGCTAATGACCACGTTACGGCCCTTGGGACCCATGGTTGTTTTAACTGCGTTGTACAAGATCTGGGCCCCGCCCAGTACGCGTCTGCGTGCGTCTTCGTCATAAAATACTTTTTTTGCCATTGATATTCCCTTTCCGTGTCATTCCGGGCTTGACCCGGAATCCAGTTAAGTATTAATTATTTTTACTGGATCCCCAATCAAGTTGGGGATGATGGCTCCAATGAGCCGTTATTTAACTGTTGCGTAAATGTTTTCTTCCTTGACCAGCATGTAAGTCTGGGTGTCCATTTTTACATCTGTGTTGCTGTAGCCGCCGTAGACAATACGGTCGCCAATCTTCACGCTTTTTACTGCGGGACCTACGGCCAAAACCTTAGCTACTTTTGGCTTTTCCTGGGCGCCCCCCGGGATATACAGACCGCTTGCGGTCTTGGACTCTGCCTCTTCCTGCTGCGCGACTACGTAGTCGGCCAGCGGCTGAATAGGTACTGCCATATAAGATGAACCTCCGTTTAAACAATGATTTCAAATTGTTAGCACTTAAGGTATGAGAGTGCTAACTTACAAGTAGTATCCTACCGAATCGCCAGAGGAGCGTCAACCCTGCAATCCATCTAATGAACCCATTGCATATCTCGCTCCCGATTCCAAAATTGCTCCATTGCGAATAGCAATTCGTTCTGACTCTTCTGGCGTAACCGTAGTTACGGCCTAAGAGTCAGGGCGGATTGATACCGGAATGGGTGATTTTGGGACGGGATTGGAGATATGCAATGGGTTCATTCAATCTGACTGTCTAAGGCGGCGAACCAACGCCAGTAACTCGCCAGCTGTATGCGCATCAGCAGCCCGGGCAGAACGATGTGGGTCATACGCAATCTGGCTTATAATATCCGGGGTCTCGCCCACTGTCTGCTCCAGGTCGCCCTGAGCAGCTTCCACACCAAGGAGCATTTTACGCTTTTCCTCGAAACCACTTATTATCTACAACTTCTCCCATGCGCCCTAAGTTCCTATTTATAGTTTGAAACTTGAATCTCAAACCTCCGCCTTGTCATCATCCAGCTTGACTGGATGATCCAGTAGAATACAAGCAAAATACTGGATTGTCTGGTCAAGCCAGACAATGACGGAGGTTTGAGATTCAAGTTTTGAATGATTTACTTATATCACACTCTGTGGCGTATTTGTCAATTGCACTTCTTGTCTCGTAAAATGGAGATCTATGGCTGTACAAACAAAAATAAACCAAACAGTGCTCATGAGCGGCGCAGATTACTTTAGTGATGACTTTGCTATTAATGCTCATATGGATTCCCGAATCCCAGTTGATGTCGCCAAGGCTCGGGCCGAACATGCCGCCATTAAATCCGCACTGGAAGACGCCGGCGTACAGGTTGTCCAGGTACCTGCGCCGCCCGGCTGTCAGGACGGGGTCTATGCCGCCAACTGGGCGCTCTGCCGCGGCGGCAAAGCCGTCATGTCCCGCCTGCCCAACAAGCGCAAAGCCGAGGAGCCCTATGCAGAAGAAGTGTTGCGCAGCCTCGGCCAGGAAATCATCCATCTGCCGGACGACTTGCGCTTTAGCGGGCAAGGAGACGCCCTGCCCTGCGGCAACGACCTGTTTATAGGATCCAACTACCGCACCGACTGGCAAGCCCATCAGTTCATTGGCGACCAGCTCGGCTACAACGTCATCAGCCTGCAGGCGATTCCCAAGCGGCAATGGCACGGGTTTGGTAAAAGGGTCGTCAATGAAACGACCGGTTGGCCGGACAGTTTTTACTACGACATTGACCTGGCGTTGGCCGTGCTCCGCAGCCCGTACCAGGATCAAAAGGGCTTGATTGCCTGGTGTCCGGCGGCATTTACCCGCACCAGCCGCAAGCTGCTCAGAGAATACGACGGAGTAGAAAAAATAGAAGTCAGCCGGGCAGAGGCCACCAAAGGCTTTGCCTGTAACCTGGTGTCTACCGGTGAAACCGTCGTGATGAGCGCCAACGCGCCACATTTTAAAGCAGAGCTGGAAAAGCGCGGCTTCAAGGCAGTCACCCCGCACATCACCGAACTGGCCAAAGGCGGCGGCTACATCCGCTGCACTACTTTGACTTTAGGCAACGAATAAACAGACGCCTCTCGTACTGAGCTTTTCGTACTTGCCGGCCCAACCGAACTCGCTAAAGACGGCGGCTATATCCACTGCACTGCGCTCACGCCGTAAGGCCACAGTGACCCTATACCTCGCCTTGTGCCTGTGATCCAAGCAGGATATCAAGAAGAATAAGATCGGCGTCTTCTCGGCTTATAACATGCGTCTCGTCGCCCTGGCGAAAGTCTATTCGATCGTCATCAACAACAATAGACCAGGGATCGCCCACATCTCCCGCGGCACAGCCCTGCAAATTTTCGCCCTGCGCCTCTTCCGCGTCCCTAAAGTATCCTTCGATACATCCAAACCCCACCTGGCCAACAAGATCCCTAAAGGCTTGCCATTCAGGGATCTCCTGCATGGGCTCGGGATAGGCATCTTCAGAATAACGATCTGGGTTCATGCTGTAATTCTACGCTATGTCCGAGGATCTTCCAGCCCCAAGTGTCGCTGTATGTCTTCAGGGGTTTGTCCCTCCAGACCCCGGCCCGCACCCAGGGGCATAGCCGTAATAATTTGTCTGCTCTCCCCATCCATCACCAAACGTACATTGACTGTGGTCCTGCCGTCCAGAAGAGGCATTTCAACATCGTTGTAAACGTACTTGGGATTATTTGCCTCCTTGTCCTGGCTTGTGTCACGATTATCTCGTGCTAGCTTTATAGTTTGCAATACCGCAAACGCGTCGTACTCTGAAGGAAACATGGTGTTTAGTTGTTTCTTCCTAAAGCCATCCACAACAACGTAGTTTTTATAAGTTCCAAAAGGATGATGAGCCAGCCTCCCAGAGCCACCCCCCTTCCGTGCCATTCTTTCCGTGTCAACACTTGTTGTTGGCAATAGAGCCGAAGGTTCGTGATGGTAGCCACCTACTTGTCGCGCACCCGTTTTCGGGTCCTCCCAGGTGTCACCAGCGAGAATATGAAGAATGGCATCCTGCCCTGTTTCAAGATCGTAGTAGAAGGCGTCCAGCAGCCCCGTTTTCACCGCCGTTTCATAGTTACCAGGTATATCATTGCCGGGATGTTCTGGAGAGGCATCGGTCGCATAAGGCTCATCCAAAAGAGCACGCAGAACCGCATTACGTCCTAGAGTACGGGCTGCCGACAGTTCAGGTAGGCTCAGTGAATCGATAGACGCTTCCAGCGCAACATCGGCTGTAAGCTTAGGGGTAGTGATCTTTTCTAGTGTGCTCATCTTTTTATTTTCTGCAGAGGTATATAACTTTTACATCTTAAAACATAATGGTAACATCTCTTTGACCATTAGTCAATATATTAGCTAAGTACAAATACCTCTAAGTAGTTACAGGGCTTCGAAGGTCGCAGAAAAAACAATGGCCGTAAACTTTTCTACCCAGGGCTTACCGACCCTCAAGCGCCTCACGGGCGGCGGCTATCTCATCCCACTTGAACTCTAAAACCCTGTCGGGGTTGTGGTCGTCTTGTTGGAGGTGACGCATTTCGGCGGCTTTGGGACCGTTACGCAGGATGTCTTTTTCGTGCCCTTTGCCCAGCAGTATGACGGTATCGCCCTTTTTTGCGCGCTGGATGGCAAGGGTAATTGCCTCGGTGCGGTCATGGACCAGGAAGAGGTCTTTGTCCCGAACCTTGCCTGATTTCTCTGCCCCGCTGGCAACTTGTTCCATAATCTCCCGGCCGTCCATATCACGGTCGTCTTCTTCCGTCACCACCACCTCATCCGCGTACCTGCCGGCGATTTGCCCCTGCACAGCCCGTTTGGCTTGATCCCGCCGGCCGGCAGAACCAAACAGGGCTATCAGCTTGCCCTGCACGACAGGCTTTAGATCCTTGAACAGCTTTTCAAAACTATCCGGGGTGTGGGCGTAGTCGACAATGACATCAAAATCCTGGCCTTCGTCTACCCGCTCCATCCGGCCCTCTACCGTACGGAGTGCCGCTATTCCCTTTTGTATCTGATCCTTAGTCAGTCCCATGACCCGCCCCACAGCCACTGCCGCCAGAGAATTGCTAACGTTAAAACTGCCAGGCAAATGGCACTCAATGTGGTACTCTTCGTCGTCCATCCTGGCTACGTAGCGGCTGCCGGCGGGGGTAAGCCGGACCTTGCTGGCCACTAAATCGCCTTGCTCCTGTCCATATATAACCGTATGGGCGCTGGCGTCGGCAAATGCGCTGGCGCTTGGATCGTCACCATTAATAATCCCCATCTGGAGGCCCTGTTTGTTCCGCCGGGTTTGTTCAAACAGCATTTTTTTGGCGTCCCTGTAGCGCTCAAAGGTACCGTGGTAGTCCAGGTGCTCGTGAGTGATATTGGTCATGACGGCAATGGAAAACGGCACGCCCCATACCCGGTGCTGAGCCAGGGCGTGGGAGGTCACCTCCAGTACCAGCCACTCTGCCCCTTGCTCTTTCATAGCCTTGATGCGCTTGTTCAGTAGCGGTACAGATACAGTGGTCATATGGGCCACCTGGGGTTTAATGTCATCCCCTACCCCATAGGCTACGGTAGTCATGAGTCCCACCTTGTACCCAGCCTCGGTCAGCATTTTATGGATAAGGAAGCATGTTGTGGTTTTGCCGTTAGTCCCGGTCACCCCGATGACCTTGAGCCCCTTGGCCGGAAAGCCGTTTAGCGCGGCAAAGGCCACGGCTTCACCCTTATGTCCCAGCGGCTCGATGGATTTAAACAAACTTCTTGGTATAACTTTCTTGACAATAGTTCGTGGATTCATGGGTACAGTATACTGTCTTTAGTGAAAGTTCTGGGCATAGAAACCAGTTGTGACGAGACGGCTGCGGCTGTGGTAGAAAATGGCAAGCGGCTGTTGTCTAATGTGGTGCGGTCCAGCATGGATCTGCATGTGGCTTACGGCGGTGTGGTGCCGGAGATTGCGGCCCGCAGCCACATTGAATCCATCATGCCGGTTATTGACCAGGCCCTGCGCGAGGCCAAGTGCACCTGGGATGACATTGACGCCATTGCCGTAACCTACGGTGCCGGACTGGGTGGTTCCCTGCTGGTCGGTGTGCTGACTGCCCGTACCTTGGCTATTACCAAAAACAAGCCCCTGTACGCCTGTAACCACGTAGAAGCCCACATTTACGCCAATTTCCTTACCGAACTGGGCCCTCACTTTCAAGGACCAGCCTTGAAAGAATATGACTTATCAACGAGGCAGCCGCAGTTTCCGATGCTGGGGCTGATTGTGTCCGGCGGGCACAGCCAACTGGTGATCTGGCACGATCATTTTGACTACACCCTGCTGGGCCAAACCCTTGACGACGCCATTGGCGAGGCTTTTGACAAGGTAGCAAAAATCCTGGGCCTGCCCTACCCAGGCGGCCCCAGCATTGGCCAAAAGGCGCTGGAGGGCGACCCCCTGGCCTACACCTTTCCCAAGGCCAAACTCAGGGCTAAATACGACTATTCCTACAGCGGCGTCAAAACAGCTGTACTGCGCTGCGCCCAGAAAGAAATCGGCGAAGATCACCAGTTCCCTTCCCACAAGCTGGCAGATCGGCTGTCTGACACTCAGAAAGCCAACATAGCCGCCAGCTTTCAACACATAGCTGTCGAGACTGTAGTGGACAAGACGATTCTGGCCGTGGAAGAGTTTTCTCCCAGAAGCGTCGTCATCGGCGGCGGCGTTGCTGCCAGCCCGGAACTCCGTCGCCAACTCCAAAACCGCCTCCAATCTGCTATAGGGTACGACCCTATAGCAGAAGGTGTTTTACAATACCAGGATCCTAAACTCATGACCGATAACGGTGCTATGATCGCCACTCTGGGCTGTTTCCATATGCAAAAAGGTCAGCCCGCCGCCGATCCCTACACCCTGGACATCCAGCCCAACCTCAGTATGTAAAAATCCCTATTTACATAAGTAGACATACTGGTTATGCTTATTTTTGAAAACAAAAACGTTGGCTGGATTTGCCTTAAATATATTCGAATCATCCCTGGTCGCCGTGGGTTTACCCTAGCGAGCGGAGCGGGTCGAAGGGTGGGCATGTACATTTGAAACAAAATTCTCGATATTGCTGATAAATTTACAACAGACCGTTGGGGTTTGCTCTTGGGCTTGAGTCGTTGCCAAGAGAGTAAAGGTGAGTCGGGATACAATTTGGGGAAATGTTAGAAATCTTTCACGTGAAGAGAGGTTTTTATAGATTTGTCTAAATTTCCAGTGAAATTTACATTCATTTGCGATATCTATTACAGGGGTGATATCATGAGGTTCGTTATGGATGCTACAAAAGCCTTTCAATATGTATACGTACTTCAGAACAAGGCAGGCAGCTGGTACACGGGCTGCACCTCTGATCTAAGAAAGCGCCTTCGTGAGCACAAGGCGGGAAATAGTAGATATACGAAACATCGGGGTCCGTACGAACTTATTTATTACGAAGCTTGCTTAAATAAGGACGATGCATATCGACGCGAACGATATCTTAAAACCGGCATGGGCAGAAGATATCTTTCGTGCAGGCTCAAGCTACAACTAGAGGCTACGGCATGAATCCCGTTAGACTCCACTTACCTTCCAGCCATAAATTGACGCTTGAACATCAGTGTTTGCTTCAGCCGTTTTGTGGACGTTTGGCAGTTTTTTGGAGTCTAACGGGATGAAACTACCAAAGGTTTACGAACCAGACCAGTACGAAAACGATATTTACTCCCTGTGGGAAAAGAGTGAGGCATTTGTGCCCAAAGACAGGGGTGGAAAGAGCACTTATAGCATTGTTGTGCCGCCGCCAAATGCCAACGGCAATCTGCACCTGGGCCATGCCCTGACGTTAGGGATAGAAGACGCCGCCATCCGTTACCACCGCATGAAAGGGGACAAAACTCTGTTTGTCCCAGGGGCTGATCATGCCGGTTTTGAAACACAAGTGGTGTACGAAAAACAGTTGGCTACTGAAGGCAAAAGCCGTTTTGACTTCACCCGCGAAGAACTCTACCAACAGGTCTGGGACTTCGTGGCGCTGAATAAAACCAATTACGAATCGCAGTTCCGGCGTCTGGGTGCCAGCGTGGACTGGCAGCATTACACCTATACGTTGGATGAAAAGATCGTCAAACGCGCCCACGCCACCTTCAAAAAAATGTGGGACGAAGAGCTTATTTACAGAGGTGAACGCCTGGTTAACTTCTGCACCTTTCACGGTACCGGCTTTGCTGATATAGAGGTAGAGCACAAAGAAGAGCAGGGACACCTGTGGTATATAAGGTATCCGCTGACTGATGGGTCCGGCGCTATTACCGTGGCCACTACCCGGCCGGAGACCATGCTGGGCGACACGGCCGTTGCCGTAGACCCCAAGGACAAACGCTACAAGCAGTTCCTGGGCAAAACCGTCAAGCTACCCCTGACACAGCGGGAAATCCCCATCTTGGCCGACGATATGGTGGACCAGGAGTTCGGCACCGGCGCGGTCAAAATCACCCCGGCCCACGACCCCAACGACTACGACGTCGCCCAGCGGCACGACCTTCCTATGATCACCGTTATCAGTCATGAGGGCAAAATGACCCATGAAGTTCCAGAACCTTACCGCGGTCTAGGGGTCAAAGAGGCCAGGGAAGCGGTCGTCAAAGACCTGGCCGACCTGGAATTACTAGAGAAAACCGAGGATTACAGCCATAGCGTCGGCCACTGCTACAAGTGCGGCACGATCATTCAACCCCTATTACGCGAACAGTGGTTCATCAGCATGCAACCGCTGGCCAAACCTGCTATACAGGCCCTGCGTGAGGACAAAATTGCCTTCTATCCAGAGGCCAAGAAGGCTCAGCTGATCACCTACTACAAGAGCCTGCGGGACTGGAACATCTCCCGCCAGATTGCCTGGGGCATCCCCATCCCGGCCTTTCAGAGTGTAGATGACCCGGAGGACTGGATCTATGACGAGCGGGTTGATCAGGAGATTATAGAGGTGGACGGCAAGACCTACCACCGTGACCCCGATGTCTTTGACACCTGGTTTTCCAGCAGCAGCTGGCCGTATGCTACGCTGGATTTTCCGGACGGGCAGGACTACAAAGACTTTTACCCCCTGAGTCTTATGGAAACCGGGGCGGACATTCTGTTCCCATGGGTGTCCCGGATGATCATATTTGGACTGTATAACACCGGTAAAGTGCCGTTTGAAAAGGTCTATCTGCATGGCCTGATCCAGGATGAACACGGCGCCAAAATGAGCAAAAGCAAAGGCAACGTCATTGACCCCATGACCAAACTGGACGAGTTTGGGTCGGACGCCTTCCGTATGGGCATTATCCTGGACGAATCGCCAGCCAAAAACCGGCCGTATGACCAGAGCAAGATCGTCGGGGCCCGGAACTTCTGTAACAAACTATGGAATGTGGCGCGATTCATAGAAGACAAACTGGACAGCAAAGAAAATTCCGGAAAGCTTGGCCAAAAGGCAAATCCAAAAGCCGAAACCCCGGCCGATGCCTGGATGTTGCGAAAACTACAACATACTACAGAACTGGTGACTGGCTACATGGAAAACTATCGCTTTTCTGAGGCCTCAGAAGCCGTCTATCACCTGTTGTGGGATGATTTTGCAGACTGGTACATAGAAGCCAGTAAAACCAGCCTGAACGCCTCTGTATTGGTCTACGGGCTGGAAACTATCCTGAAGCTGGCCCATCCTTTTGCGCCATTCGTCACCGAAACCATTTGGCAGACCTTGAAAGCGACTGACGACACCAGCCTGCTCATCACCAGCCCATGGCCAACGGGGCAGGGTGCCGACGACAAACAGGCCGACGTGTTTGAAGAAATCAAAAACATGGTGAGTGAAATCCGCTACATCAAATCAGCGCTGAAGCTCCAGGGCAAGCTGACCATGTATCACACAGGAGACGAATTCATAACGGAACATACTGCACTCCTCAAATCACTCGCCCGATTAGCAGAGGTCAAGGAAGTCCGCGACGGTCACGGCCTGCACCTGACCAGTACCAAACACGTGGCCTGGCTGGACGTCGATCAGGAAACCGCCAATCACTTTGCAGCAGAGCTGAAGGCCAAGATTGAAGACCAGCAAAAGCAAATCAAAAACCTGGAAGCCCGCCTGGCCAACAAAGCCTACGTAGACAAAGCCCCCAAGCAACTTGTAGATCAGACCAAACAGCAACTGGAAGAAGCCAAAGCTAGCCTGCAAAAGACCAGGCAGGAGCACGACCGGTTCGCGGCCTAGCGGTCACCTCTGGGCCGAACGAAAAAACTGGCGTCTCGCCCTGCGATCTCGTCCCAATTTTCAATAGTTCCAGCGGCGAGATCACCGGCTAAAGCTCCAGAGTAGTCAATAACCTCCTGGCGATGCGTAGACAGAACCTCATCTGCTTCTGGCAGGGGATACTGGTAATTTTCCAGAAGCGTCACTTGGTTGTTTTGAAACTCCACCAACCTATCGTCTATTGGCACGACATCACCTGGGAGATTGCGTCCAATGAGTTCCCGGTAGTAGGCATGTCCCATCCGTGGACCATCGGGGGTGTAAAGCCTGCCTGTATCAGCGCATGTTACTGCAAGGGCAAATTCCTGGGTTTCAGCATCAGGGTAGTCCTGAGATGCGGCAAGTTGTCCCAATAGCACACCGCTTTCGTCAACTTCTGCCGTAGTGCCTTTGACGCCCAGCTCGCCCATGACTATTTCACGGTCGCCGAAGATAGTGCGACCATAGTGTTCGTTGACTCCTTGCAGGTCTTCCACAAGGAGTTGGGCGCTGGCTTCTTCGTCCGGCCCGCGGTTACCTGTAAAAATGAGATCATGAGTGTCGAGAGTAGCACCCAGAAGGGCAAGCTTAGCCGGACCGTACCCCAGCCTCATGCCTAACCGTACGGCATCTTCCTCTCCGGAGCGGGTATGAAAGCCGTTGTGATAGGCATAAGGGGTGTCCGGGCCAAGTATGTTGCCACGCTCATCTACATGGCTGGCGAAGTGGGGAAAGCCAGTGCCATACTGCTGGTCTACCGACGCTTTCGCTGCCAGACCGATCCCATAGGCCTCTTGGACCTTAATTTCCTCTAGTGATGCGTGTAAATGTCTCATAAGTACTCCTTACTATGTGATTCAGCCGCGATCATCCACGACAATCTTGATCTTATCAACAGATTAAAAATATACATACTTGTTGTGCAAAATATGCACAGACTGTAAAATGGAGGCATGGAAAAAATGATTAACGAGGTGCGGGCATATTTTGCCAAGCTAGAACTGGCACCGGAGGTTGCGGAGCTGTACTTAGCCCTGCATACCTATGGTCCGCAGACTATATCCCAGCTGTCACGCAATGCCGGAGTAGAGCGTACGCGTATCTACCGGCTGATTGACGAACTGGCAGCTTCTCCGCTCATAGAAGTAGAAACCCACTACAAGCGGCACATTCTGAAGGCGGCACCAGTCGGCAACCTGCAGGTATTACTCAGTAAGAAAGAGCAAGAGCTGGTCACCCTGCAGGAGGGCCTGGACCACGTTGGCCAGTTACTGAGCACAGGGAGCGGAGCAGGTTCGCCCTTTACCCATGTGCAGTTTTACAAGGGCTCCGAAGGAATCAAGCAGATGATCTGGAACCAGACCAAGGCGACGACAGAAATAGTCTGCATCCTGAACGAAAGCATGCAACGGCAAACGAACAGCGCCTTTTTTGATCGGTGGGTTAGAACTATCAACGAACGCGGGGTGCGCAGCCGGGGTGTGATAAATGACCACTTCATCAAAAAACAACAGGAGTGGTATAGCGCCCACTCCAATGAGCGGCTCAAACACTGGCAATCACGCCGCATCCTGCCAGGGGTGTTTCCCATTCGTCACTCGACCATTGCGTATAACAACGTGGTGCTGCACTACAACTGGATGAAGGGCGAGATTTTTGGCATAGAAATCTACAACCAGGACATCGCTGACGCCCAAAGACGATTCTTCGAAATGCTGTGGCAGCAGGCCAAACCGGTAAAGGTCAAGCTCGGCGGAGCAGAGGCTATGCCCTGACGATCACCCAGTTTTAATTTTGCACCAAATAACACCTGTAGAAGTACGTCTTCCAGCAAAGTAGGTGACATGGCATCACGGTTGCAGGCAACTCATTCACAGTGGTGTTGCTATTTACTCTTCAAGTTCTAACGCGCCGCGGACGTGGGCGACGCTTTCTTCCGGACGGTAGTCGTCAAACCACAGCACGTGCCAGCCCATGCGCTCGGCAGCCATCAGGTTGGTCCGGGAATCGTCGATGAGCAGTATCTCTGACGGGTCGCACTCTGCCCAATCCTGGGCGACCTCATAAATCCGCGGCTCCGGTTTGATGGCACCGACCTTTGAAGAGTCGATGATAGAGGCGTAGGGGACATCCGGCAAAATACCACGCTCAAACATTTCGTCTATAAACCCGGGCATGATGTTGCTCAGCAGCCCCACATGATAGTGCTCGGCGGCCCAAGCCAGGAGCTCACGCATCTCTTCTATGGGGTCGATGGCCTCCATGTAGTACTGTTGCCAGTCCAGGTGCTTGATGCCCAGATGGTCAGCAAACAACCTGTTGAACTCCTCCATCTGCAATTCACCCCGGCAAACAGCGTCGTTGTAGTGCCAAAAGGTAGTCTCTACCATATCAGCAGGCGCACCAGTATCATGCGCAAGCCGGGCAAAGGCCCGGTGAAAAAACCGGACCAGACAGCCGTTGATGTCAAAATATACAAACCGTACGCCGCTTTTGCTGCGTTTCCTGGTGTTTGCTGGCTGGGCAGGCGCGTTGCCTCCCATGAGATCGCTCAGACTCATGTCCAATGCTCCGGCAATACTCTGTATGGTAAAAATGGACGGTGCCTTGATGGCTCCCCGCTCGATTTTTGCCAGCGTAGAATAACTAAGCCCGGCCTTCTGACATAACTGCTGCTGCGTCAGGCCGGCTTTTTTGCGCGCGTCCTGCAGGCTCTTACCCAGAGCCTGCTCGGAACTCTCCTGATTGACGTCTACCTTACTCATCCCGTTACAACTCCTCTGAAGGAATCACTCGTAGGTAACCCCACACCTGCCAAAAAAGCAAAGCTAATGGCCCCATAGTACCAATTATCAGGCTGTAATCCAAGAGGAACTAGCCTTTTAGTGCTAGTTGAGCCAAAATTAAAAGACGAAGCCGAGCACCGTAACAATCAGTAGAAACAGAACCAGCCCGGCACCGCCAGCTACCACTACAGAGTTAGAGGTATTGCCACCGGTCTGGCGCTGCATTTTTGCGTACACCCAACCCGCAAAACCGACAGCCGCCAAAAATCCAATCATCACATTTGAAAACATGGCCTTAGTTTCGCACTATCGGCGCGTAATGTCCAGGGGTAGTGAAAGCTAGAAGGCCAACCTCTTGGCCATTTCAGCCAGGGCAACGTGGTCTGGTTCGGCATCCATATCCTGTGGTGCCTGATACTGCGTTGGGGTGTCGAAAGGCAAAAGCTGCACATGGGCGTGAGGTATATCCACACCTACGATTTTCTCACCCACAAAGGCGGTCCCCAGCACTTCACGCAGGCGCAGGGCAACTTTCCGGGCAGCTTCCATGACCGCCCGATAGTCTTCATCCGGCAAATCCCACACAAACTCCACCTGTTTTTTAGAAATTACCAGGGTGTGGCCGGGTATAGCCGGGTGAATGTCCAGGAAGGCGAGCGTGAGCTCGTCCTCATACACCTTATGGCAGGGAACCTCGCCTTTCACAATACGGGTGAAAATACTGTCGTTCATAAGCTTATTCTATCATTTCGGGTCAGGAGGTTAGGTCAACCACAACCCCCAAGGCCTCGTGGTCAGAGGCATACGAGCCACTCCGGCCACCGCCTATGGCACTTTGCGAGGGCAGGCTGAAGAAGATATGGTCTAAGCGGCGTTGATCGTAGCCATTCGAAAAGGTGGTCAGGGAATCAAGCCCCGCATCGTCTACGCCGTCTCTAAATCTACCTCGTATAAGGTCATAGGAGACGCCCTCTTCCTCGTTCAGATCGCCCAGTACTGCGACTCTTTCAGATCCATACTTATCAACTGCCGCTAACAGAGCATGAGCCTGCCTCAGGCGTACGCTATTGCGCGAATCTCCCCACTTTTTCGGTATCAGGTGTGTAGCAAAGACATCGAGCGACGGACCCTCTCCCGTAGCCACACGTACATGCAGCACGGCCCGCGGTTCATGCCCGCCGTCAGGCAGGGGAATGTTGTGGTGATCTAAAATGTTATAGGTCCTATCTACCAGCAGAGCATTGCCGAATGGCTTGCCATCCTGGGTAGTTGTCTGCCCAAACCGATACCGGTAGTCGCCTTCGTCGGCAATTTCCCTCACCAGATCAGGGGATACCTCATTCAGGCCCACAATACCGGCACCCAGGCTACCTATGGTCTCTATGACTCCCTGACGGTCAATCTGTCCATTTTTGACGTTGTAGGTGGCAATAGTAAGGTGATCAGTCGGACGGGTCACGCCCTCTGCGGGTTCTACGCCGCCGTCCAGCCATATAGTGCCTCCTTCTAAAGGTCCTTCGGCGCTGCAAATCGCACCCACCATAAGAGCGCTCGCAAGCAGGCATGTCCCATACCACGGCTGCCGCCTTTCTCTTTCTGGTCCCTTTTCCATAGTTGTTCCAGTATACACAGTTGTTTACGATCGAAACTATTTTATTATCTATGCCCTATTACTGACCCGCGCACCCTTCTGAATCGTCAGGCTAAAGCTAACGCCACAGGCTGGCCGTAAGGCCACCCGTAGAGTGGCCTAGAGATTCAGAAGGGTGCGCGGGTCAGTAATAGGGTGAGCACTTGATCCAATTAGCGTACAATGGGTTTATGTCTTTTGGAAAACGATTGGCGCTGGGGCTGCTGGCTACCTGCTTTTCGTTTTGCATTCTTACCATGGCTGTCTTAACCGCCGCTAACGCTGTTTTTGGTACGCCCGATACCCTGAAACAATCCCTGGCAGACAGCCAGACTTATGACAGTGTGGCCGCTGGCATTGTCGACCAGGCAGTTGCAAACGCCGACAAAGAGCAGCCACAGCAAGCCGGGGAAAAATCACTGGACAGCAAGGTTGCTCAGGATGCCATGCGCAAAGTTGTTACGCCCCAAAGACTCCGGGGCTACGCCGAACAAGTTGTAGAAGGCACCTATAACTGGCTGGAAGGGGACACTGACAAACCTGATTATGCCGTGGACCTGTCTACCATCAAAAAGGATCTGGGTGTTTCAGTCGGCGATAGTGCCGTACAGCACCTTCAGGAGCTGCCGGTTTGTACCCAGCAACAGCTCCGCAAACTGAACCCCAATGATGTCGATCCGTTTGCACTGCCGTGCCGCCCGCCGGGCATCAACCTGAAGGCCGAGCGCCAGAAGCTGATAAACCAGGTTATAAAAGGCGACGGCGCCCTCCAGGACACCGAAATAACAGCCGATGACACCATATCAGAGTCAGGCCAAACACCGTTTGAGAAACTGGCCTTTATTCCAACCATCTTTCAGTGGAGCAAAGTGCTGCCGTGGATACTGGGCATATTGGCGGTTGTCTCAGCCACTGGCGTCGTGTTTATACAGAACGACCGGCGGACCGGCATAAAATCCGTGGCCAAGCCGCTGCTGGCGACAGGGCTTCTTCTACTTGTGAGCATAGTGGTGACGTCCTTCCTGCTGGGCAGACTGCAGTTCAACGAAATGGCCGAAACCAGGCATTTTGAAGAAGCTATGGTTTTACTGATCAAATCCCTTTATAACGGGTTTAAGAATGTTCTGCTCATATTCGCCACTATTTATACGCTGCTTGGAGCAAGCGGACTCATTGGCCTGCGTTTCACGAAGCCAAAAGGGACGGCGCCCGAAAATCCGCATCCACGCAGCCCAGCTGAGAAACCGTCCTCTAGGCCAAAGCTCACCTAGAAGGGGTGTCGCCTGTTATCAAAAAGTTGTACCTTATGAAAGCTTGGCGGAGCCATAAACCAATATGATTCATGGCGGAGGAGAAGGGATTCGAACCCTTGATACGAGTCGCCCCGCATACACGATTTCGAGTCGTGCGCCTTCAACCAGCTCAGCCACTCCTCCAGACTATCTATTCTAACAGATGTAAAAGAGACTGAGACGGTAGTGCTATTGGGATTCTGGAGTATAGTAGATCCAATGAATGAGCGTCTTCAGTACGATGTAGAAGCAGCAGGAGATATGCTCCGAGGTAAACTAGACACGGCCGGCGGCACCCTCCCTACAACAGATGTATGCCAATTGCTGTCAGAAACATCTGGAGTCACGGGCAGCTTGGCGCTCTGGGGACAGATAGATAGAAGAGTGGTCACTTTCGGCGAACAAAAGCTCACCCTTTCACTTGGCCAAGCCCCTGAACTACCTTTTGATCAAGCGTAAGTTGGTTTGCTGCACCCCTGGTACAATGTACGGGAAGATGATATAATAAGCAATAATGATTGAGTACTTACGAAGTACGCGGTTGCAACCTGTCACCAAAAAGCAGACCAAGCTTCAACCTGGCACCTGGATACGCGTCGAAAAACCAACTGACGATGAGATTACCATACTCACCGACCGGTTCGGGCTGGATACCGAAATCATTCACGATGCCATGGACCCGCACGAAGTACCGCGTGTAGAGGTAGAGGACGAAAACCTCTATTTCATAACCCGTCTGCCGGATACAGATGACGATTTTAACGACTTTACCACGCCAATGATGTTTGTACTCAGCGACGGACGGCTGTTCACCATCAGCGGCGACTCCCTGGATCGCCTCTGGGAACCCTTTATCGCCAAAAGCACTGCGCCTACTACCCAGCAAACCAAACTATTCCTCACCATGATGGACGCTATAGTGGTGCAGTACCAAAACCGCATGGCCAGCATTAACCGCCAGATGCGGGCAGCTACCAGCGATATATCCAATCTGCGTACCAGAGACATAGCCATATTCGTAGAGTATGAGCGCAAACTTAACGATTATCTGGATGCCCTTATACCAACCAACAATGCCCTGGAAAAGCTCCTGAGCGGACGTCTGCTTCGTTTGTACGAGGACGACAGGGATCTGGTAGAGGACCTTTCGATAGACGCCGAACAGCTCATAACCCGCTGCAAAAGCATGTTGCGAACCATTACAAATGTGCGCGATGCCTACCGCGCCCTCATGGACACCCGCTTGAACGAAACTATTCGCCTGCTGACTGTCATTACGCTGGCGCTGACCATCCCGACCATGATCGCCGGGCTGTATGGTATGAACGTGAATCTGCCAGGGGACGAAGGTGCTCACTACATGTTCTGGCTGATTGCCGGGGCCAGTCTGTTCAGCGCTGCTGCCGTCAGCTACTACTTCCTCAAAAAGCGTCGCTAACGTTTTTACACCAAATAACACCTATAGAAGTACGTCTTCTTATTTCCTTATTTCAAGTTGCCTCGGCTAAGCTATATGGTCTGGAGTCAAGGTCAAACTTACAAAATAAACCAATGAAAAAGCCGGTCGAAATGACCGGCTTTTTCATTGGTGCACCCGGCAGGATTTGAACCTACGACCTCCTGTACCGCAAACAGACGCTCTATCCAGCTGAGCTACGGGTGCGCATCATCGTGTAATGTTTTGCCACGTTTGACATTTTGGTTTCCGGCTTAATAAGAGACAGAAACAGAGGTCATTTTAGCACAAGTTACAAAAAAATACTAATCTGAACTAAGTATAAGTCGCGCATTGTAGCCTTTGTCTTAAAGATAAACTGTAAGATATATTACATTCGTTGACGCGTAGACGTATACTCGACTCATACGTAAGAACAGTAGCTATTTGACCATTTGTAAAGGAGTTTTTATACTTGGAGGACTTGCATTCCATCCCGAAACGCAACATAACCACAAACAAAGGGTGGCCGCGTCAGCGGCTACCCTGAGCTAGCTAAAAAGCACCCCTGTTCCTTGTCTTGTAGACTAGTAGTTACCACAACAACTA
>Ga0193742_1000115_pt1 | contig 54824 bp, 52 predicted proteins | sample L2c1metaG_FD_165511 | JGI IMG/M metagenome (GOLD analysis project Ga0193742, IMG submission 165511) | Soil microbial communities from a riparian zone of the East river system, Colorado, United States - L2c1 | ecosystem: Environmental > Terrestrial > Soil > Riparian zone | place: USA: East River... | reverse complement strand
CCACGCTCAACACCAACACGGCGGCCATCGCCGCGGGCACGACGGCCACCGTCGCCGTGACCGGCAGCTGGACCGCGACCAGCGGCGGCGCCACCATCAACGCGACCGCCGATGCGACCAACGTCGTCGCGGAGACCAACGAGACCAACAACTCCTTCACGCAGGCGATCGTCGTCGGGCGCGGCGCCGCGGTGCCGTACGTCGAGTACGAGGCGGAGGCCGGCAGGTACCAGGGCACGCTGCTGGAGGCCGACCCGCTGCGCACGTTCGGGCACACCAACTTCGGGACCGAGTCCTCGGGCCGCAAGTCGGTGCGGCTCAACAGCTCCGGGCAGTTCGTGGAGTTCACCTCCACGAACCAGGCCAACTCGATCGTGGTGCGCAACTCGATCCCCGACGCCGCAGGCGGCGGTGGCATCGAGGCCACGATCAGCTTGTACGTCAACGACACCTTCGTCACGAAGCTGACGCTGTCGTCGAAGCACAGCTGGCTGTACGGCAACACCGACGGCCCTGAGGCGCTGACGAACACGCCGCAGGCCGACGCGCGGCGTCTGTTCGACGAGGCGAACGCGTTGCTGTCGCAGAGCTACCCGGCCGGCACGCGGTTCAAGCTGCAGCGCGACGCCGGCGACACGGCGCCGTTCTACATCATCGACCTGATCGACCTGGAGCAGGTCGCGCCGCCGTCGAGCCAACCGGCCGGCTGCACGTCGATCACGCAGTACGGCGCGGTGGCGAACGACGGGCTCGACGACACGGGCGCGATCCAGCGCGCGGTGACCGACGACCAGAACGGCGTCATCGGCTGCGTGTGGATCCCGGCGGGACAGTGGCGCCAGGAGCAGAAGATCCTGACCGACGACCCGAACAACACCGGGCAGTACAACCAGATCGGGATCAGCAACGTCACGATCCGCGGCGCCGGCATGTGGCACTCCCAGCTGTACACGCTGACCGAGCCGCAGAACGCCGGCGGCATCAACCACCCGCACGAGGGCAACTTCGGGTTCGACATCGACAAGAACACCCAGATCTCCGACATCGCGATCTTCGGCTCCGGCCGGATCCGTGGCGGGGACGGCAACGCGGAGGGCGGCGTCGGCCTCAACGGGCGGTTCGGCACCGGCACCAAGATCACCAACGTGTGGATCGAGCACGCCAACGTGGGGGTCTGGGTCGGCCGCGACTACGACAACATCCAAAGCCTCTGGGGTCCGGCCGACGGCCTGGAGTTCAGCGGCATGCGCATCCGCGACACGTACGCGGACGGCATCAACTTCACCAACGGCACGCGGAACTCGAAGGTCTTCAACTCGTCGTTCCGCACCACCGGTGACGACTCGCTCGCGGTCTGGGCCAACAAGTACGTGAAGGACCAGGCAGTCGATGTCGCGCACGACAACGTGTTCCAGAACAACACCATCCAGCTGCCGTGGCGTGCCAACGGCGTCGCGGTCTACGGCGGCTACGGCAACAAGATCGAGAACAACCTCATCTACGACACCATGAACTACCCGGGCATCATGCTGGCGACCGACCACGACCCGCTGCCCTTCTCGGGTCAGACGCTGATCGCCAACAACGGCCTCTACCGGGCCGGCGGTGTCTTCTGGAACGAGGACCAGGAGTTCGGCGCGATCACGCTGTTCGCGGCGAACCTGCCCATCACCGGCGTCACCATCCGGGACACCGACATCCACGACTCGACCTACGACGGCATCCAGTTCAAGACCGGCGGCGGCACCATGCCGGACGTCGTGATCACCAACGTCAAGATCGACAAGTCCAACAACGGGGCCGGCATCCTCGCGATGGGCGGCGCACGCGGCAACGCGACGCTGACCAACGTGACGATCACCAACTCGGCAGACGGCGACATCGTCATCCAGCCGGGGTCCGGTTTCGTGATCACGGGCGGGCAACCGCTGCGGCTGGAGGCCCGGCCGCCGAGGTAACGAGGTAACGCCGTGAAAGGCGCGTTCGGGACACTCAACGTCCCGAGCGCGCCTTTCACAGCGCTTACCCGGAGCTACCCGGCGAGCGTGGTCGCCACGTGTGCGGCGGCCTCGGCGATGAGCGCCTGGTCGTACTCAGCGTCCTCGGTGGCCTTGCTGGACATGATGGCGATGACCAGTGGCGCGGACGCCGGCGGCCACGCGATGGCGATGTCGTTGATCGTGCCGAAGTCGCCGGTGCCGGTCTTGTCGGCGACGGTCCAGTCCTTCGGCAGGCCGGCGCGTACGCGTCGGGCGCCCGCCCCGGTGGCGTTGCGTGCCAACAGGTCGCGGAGAAACGCGCGTTTGTCGGCCGGCAGCGCGTCCCCGAGCACGATGTCGCGGTAGTCGTCGCCGATCGCCCTCGGCGAGGTGGTGTCGCGGGGGTCGCCGGGGACGGCCGACACGATCGTCGGCTCGATCCGGTCCATCCGGGTGACCGTGTCGCCGAGCCCGCGCACGTACGCCGTCAGCTCGGCCGGGCCGCCGAGGTCGCGGAGCAGGAGGTTGCCGGCCGTACCGTCGCTGTAGCGGACCGCGGCGTCGCACACCGCGCGGATCGTCATCCCCTCGGCCACGTGCGCCCTGGTGACGACGGCGCTCTTCATTAGGTCGGCCTCGGTGTACGTGACGACGGTGTCCAGGTGCGACAACGGGTTGCGGTGCAGGACCGCGGCCGCCGCCAGCCCCTTGAACGTCGAACAGAACGCGAACCGCTCATCGGCCCGGTAGGCGATCGTGGCGCCGGTGCCGGTGTCCACGGCGTACACCCCGAGGCGCGCGGCGAACTTTCCTTCCAACGCGGCGAGGCCGTCGTTCGCCGCGACGACGGAGGACGTGGGCGTCGGTGTCGGGTCGGATGGCTTCCGGGGCGCCGCAGGCTCGGTCGTCGCGCACCCGGCCGCAAGTGCTGCCACACCGAGGAAAGCGCGACGACTGATCGGCACGGCCCTCATCCGGCGGCGTCGCTGCGTGGCGCCGGGCACTTGCCGCCCGGGTCGGTCATCAGCTCGAAGTGCCACATCTCGTTGGCGTACGTCTGGCACAGGCCGTAGTCCGAGCCGTGCTGGATGACCCAGTCCGCGGCGACGGTCGGGCCGATGTCGACCGCGTCGCCGGAGACGTGTGTGGACTTCTCCGGGGTGTTCACGAACTCCCTCGCCTTCTCGAAACTGCCGTACTTCACCACGGCTTCGTCGAGGAGGCGCTGCTGGTATGCCATGCTGCGCCAGCCGGACGTCACCCGCACCTCGACGCCGTTCTCCCGCGCGTCGTCCGCCGCGTCCCGCACCGCCTGCCGCAGTCGCGGATCGAGGTAGCGGATGGCGGCGTGGCCGGCGTCGAACGGCGAGATGTTCTCGTGGTCGGGGATGCTGCCGTCCTCCCCCGCCGCGGGTGTCGGCGGATCCGGCGACGCACCGGTGACCGCCGGTTGCACCGGGACCGCCATGCCCGCCGGGTCCGGCGCGCACCCCGCCAACACCCCGACGGCGACGACCGCCAACGCCACGACCCGCCTGCCCATGCCCGACCCCTTCCGTCGGGCTCGACAGTGCCGGCGACATGTCCCCGGGCCGTCCGCGGAATGTCCGCGTTCTGCAACAACCTCAGACCCAGCCGGTGAGGGCCGTCACCTCCCGCGCGATGCCCGGCACGGACCGGCCGTCGGTGACCACGCGGACCGTGCCGGCGACGGCCAACTCCGCGAGGCGTCGGGACATCCGCGTGCTGCTCGCCGTGTTCGTGTAGACCAGCCGCCGGCAGCCGACCGCGGCGAAGTTCGCCCACACCGCGGCGAGGTTGCGTTCGGTGATCGCCGCGCGGTCCGGGTCGCCGGCCGGCGCCGGGTGCACCTGCCCCACTTGCCGACCCCGGACCGACCGCCGATGAGCAGCACCTCCATGCCGTGCAACGTGCCAGCCACCCCGCCGCGCACCGAGCGGGACATGAGCCGTGCCGCGAAAGGCGCGTTCGGGACGTTGAGTGACCCCAACGCGCCTTTCACAGCATCGCCGGTGTCGCCAACGCGCCTTTCACAGCACCCGCCGTGTACGCGCCGACCAGACCCAACCAGCCCAGCCACCAACACCAGCTCACCGACCGGTCCCTGATCGCTAACACCGACTACACGGAATCAATCATCCAGTGAGGTCGCGGTCAGCAGGGCGTGTGTCTCGGTGATCCGGTCGAAGGACTTGGGCTTCGCCTGTGTCGAGCGGGTCGCCGCGGCGTCCGTGCCGTTCGGGCCCGTCGCCGGCTTGCCCGCCGTGTAGAGCCAGGTCTGGAACAGGTCGTCGAGCTGGCGGCCGGAGACCTGCTCGGCCAGCGCGATGAACTGCTCGGTGTAGCGCACCACCACGGTGAGGTCGGCGCCCTTCCTCAGCCCCGCGGCCGGGGTGACGGTCAGCTCGCCCCGTCGGTGGCGAAGGTGGCCGGCACGTTGTTGACGCGCACCGACGACACCTTCAGCAGGAAGTCCAGGTTGAACCGGGACAGGTCCTTGGTGGTCTTCGCCAGGATCGTGGTCGTGCCGGACAGGACGTCCGTCGCGGGCTGGTAGCTCAGCCGGATGTCGTAGTGCGAGACGTCGTAGCCGCCGTTGCCGTCCAGCGGGTAGTACGAATCGCCGATGGCCGGGCGCGCCAAGTCCCCCCGCCGCGCTCGCGCTCGGACCGAACAGGACCGCGGCCAGCACCGCCACCGTGCCGGCGACCAACGCACGCCTCGTGGTGCACCCCATGCCTGAGAGCCGTCAGCACCATAAACCCGCAAACCGGTGGCGCGACACCAACAAACGTGTTGTCCTACCTGCTGAAACATCACAAACCGGACCAGGGAGACACCCCCCACGTGGACCTGCTGCTGCGCGACGGCGCCATGACGACCGCGATCCTCGCCTTCTTCGCCTCGGCGTGGTTCGGGTGGGCGCAGGAGCGGCCGCCGGTGAGCTGGAAGGGCCGGCTCATCGTCGGCTCGGTACTCAGCGTGGCCATGGCGGTCACCGGCGGCCTCCTCGCCTGGCTCAACTGGGGCACCGGCTCGGTGCTCAATGGCGACGCCGCGTTCCGCACGTACCTGATCATCGTCGGCATCGAGTTCTGTGTGGCCGCCCTCGGGTCGGTCGCACTGGTCGTCGCCCGCCGGACCGAGTACTTCGCGCCGTGGATCTGCCTCGTGGTCGGCGTGCACTTCTACCCGATGGCGCCGGTGCTGGAGAACGCCGGCCTGTACGTCCTCGCGACGGTCCTCACGGCCGGCGCGCTCCTCGCGATCCCCCTCGCACGCAGGCGGAGCCTGACGGTCAGCGCGGTCACCGGCGCGGCGGCCGGCACGGCGCTGCTGCTGTTCGCGGCGTGGACGGCGGTCACGCTCGCCCTCTGACCGGCCGGTCGGCCACGCAGCGTGACCGTACATTTTCGGTCCGCCGTTACGTCCGGCGTAACGCGCAGCCGAACGGCCGCTGCGCGTTCAACGCACGGTGTGACCTTCCGTCGCGGAGCGTCCCATTCGGACCACCGGCGGCGCGACACTGAAACCAGCCAGCGGCGGCCACCGCGCCGCCGTCCGCGTCGGTGTGGGCGCCGCGGGTTGTTGGGGCTGGCGGCGGGGAGACACGGCGATGATGACACTCGATGGTCGGGCAGTGGTGGTGACCGGTGCCGGGCGGGGGCTCGGCAGGGCGTTCGCGACGCATGTGGCCGCTTTGGGGGCGGCCGTGGTGGTCAACGACATCGACGGGGCGCTCGCGCGGGAGACCGCGGCCGCCATCGCGGCCGACGGCGGCTGCGCGGTGGCGAGCGCGCACTCGGTGGCCGACCCGGACGAGGCGCAGGCGATCGTCGACCTGTGCGTGCTGGAGTTCGGGCGGCTCGACGGCCTGGTCAACAACGCGGCGCTGAACTACGAGGTGCTCCCCTACGACGAGGACCCGCGCCGGGCCAGGGAGCTGATCGGAGTCAACGTCCTCGGCGTCATCTACGTGGGCCTCGCCGCGATTCGGGCGATGGACGGCCGCGGCGGGTCGATCGTCAACATCTCCTCCGGGGCCTCGCTCGGGCAGCGGCTGCTGGGCACCTACTCGGCGAGCAAGGGCGCGGTCGCGTCGCTGACGTACTCGTGGGCGCTGGACCTCGAGTCGGTCGGGATCCGCGTCAACGCCGTGTGCCCGCTGGCGCACACCCGGATGGTGCTGGCCTCCGAGCGGGCGACCCGCAACTGCCCGCCGGACCGGACTCCGGAGAAGATCGCGCCGCTGGTGTCGTTCCTGCTCAGCGACCGGTCGGACGGGGTGACCGGCCAGATGATCCGGTGCAACGGCCCGCAGCTGCACATCGTCGGCCAGCCCTACCTCAAGGCCCCGATCCTGGAACGCGACAGCTGGGACTCCGACAGCGTGGAACGCGCGTTCGCCGAGGTGTTCCACGCGCATCTCGAGCCGTACGGGCTGGAGAAGCGGCTTCCGCCGCCGCTGCGCAAGTGGTGTGAGACCTCCCTGGAGACCGGCTGACCCGACCTCAGCCGCCGTAGCCGTTGGCCACGATGTGGTGTGCCGCGGCCAGGTACCGCTCCTGGTCGTCCGGCGCGAAGGTCGCGAGGCCGTCGACGTAGCGGTTGTACATGCAGAACGCGGCGGCGATCAGGACCGTGTCGTGCAGCTCCACGTCCGTCGCGCCGGCCGCACGGGCCGCGTCGACCAGCGCTGGCGTGACGTCGCGCCCGCTCACCTGCACGGCACCCGCGATCCGCAGCAGCGCACGCAGTTTGTCCGACACCGGCGCGCTGTCCAGGTCCGCGCGCACCTGGTCCACCAGCGCCATGCCCTCGTCGAGCTGCACGGCGGCGAACGCCGAGTGCGACGAGCAGCAGAAGGTGCACTCGTTTCGGCCGGACACGTACGCGGCGATCAGCTCGCGCTCACCGGGGCTCAGCGAGTGCGGGCCGCGCAGCAGCACCTCCGCCAGCTCGTTCAACGGCTTGGCGGTCTCCGGCCGGAACACCATCGGCCCGTTGATGCCGGGAAACGCCTTCTCGTCGACACCGAGGTCGATGTGCGCCATCGATACACCCTTCCACCGTCGCGGAACCCGTTGGCACCAGACGCTAGTAGCCGAGTAAGCGCCGCCACCATCGCGATCGTGCGCAACCACCGCGAGTCCCCCGTTCAGACACAGCGAGTCCCCCGTTCACGCACCCCGAGTTGGCGTTTGGTGACGCACGAACCGTCAACTCGGTGTGTCCGAAAGGGGGACTCGCTGTGTCTGAACCGGGGACTCGCGGGGTTAGACGCCGGCTACCGAACTGATCCAGGTGCGGTACGCGGTGATGTTCGTGTACGCGGTCCTGGTCGCGCGGTCACTCGTGGACGCGACGCCGACCTGTCGGCCGGAGGCGAACATCGGGCCGCCGGAGTCGCCGCCCGCGGTGATGCCGTCGACGCGGGACGCGCACACCGCGACGCCGCCGTTGTAGTCCGCGCAGCTCACCGAGGTGACCCGCACGTTCGCGTACTTGAGGTACCGCGACTGGCAGTTGATCTCGGGCTGGTTGGTGCAGGTGGCGCCCCAACCGTAGACCTGGACGGTCTGCCCGACGGCGACGTTGCCCGACGTGCCGAGCGGCGAGTAGGTCGCCGACACGCTGCGGTCCAGGCGCACGATCGCGATGTCCGCGGACGAGTGCCGGGTGATCGCCACACCGTTGGCGACGGTGCCGCCGCTGGTTTGGTCGAGGCTGCCGATGCGGAACGAGTAGCTGCCGGAGCTCGCCACGCAGTGCTTGGCCGTCAGGATGTAGGTCGGCGCGATGATCGTCGCGGAGCAGTTCTGCTGCCCGTTGACGAACAGGCGCGCCGCCCACGGCGCGTTGCTGGCCGTGCCGCCGCCGATGATCTGCGGCGTCACGCCGCCCGGGTCGCCGCCGGGTGGGGCGGCGACCGCGTGCGGCGCCGCGGTGGCGAGAGCGAGTGCCGCTCCCACCACCGCGAAGGCAACTCGGAGGATCTTCATGTCGAGTTCTCGATTCTGCGGTCCGGGGACCGCGTGCAGGGGTGAATCGGGAATCCGCTCACGCGGGCGAACGGTCACCATCCGAAGTCGGACGATCACCGTTCGGTTCCTACCGTGTCACCAGACCGAGCAGGCCGGCAAGAAACGACATTTCCCACAATTCACAGGTGCGGCAACGCTTCGGCGATCGCGACCTGGGCCGGACCAAGCGCGGTCTCGCCGTCCTTGATGTCCCACAGCGCGTTCTGCAGCACCCGGCCGAGCGTCCAGCCGGCGGCCCGCTGCCGGTCCAGCCCGAGCACCTCGGTCAGCAGGTCGAACCGGCGACGCACCGCGCGCGCGACGTCGCCGCTCGCCACCACCTCGTCCCACCGGTTGTCCAGCGCCGGCAACAGGTCGAACCCGGGGTCGCCGGCGAGCGGCTCCGGGTCGATCGCGAGCCACGGTTCCCGTTGTCCGGCAAGGATGTTGTCGTAGTGCAGGTCCCAGTGCAGCAGCCGGTCGCCGGCCGCGCCGACCAGCTCCGCCACGGCGGCCGCGCACCGGCGCACCAACGCGCGCTCCGCCGGGTCCCGCAACGCCGGCACGGCCCTCGGCACCTGGTCGAGCATGGCGGCGGCGACGTCGGCGAGACGCCGCATGCCCGCCGGCGCCGGCACCGCGACCAGTCGGGCCAGCAGTTCGGCGAGGATCTGGAGCGCCTCGATGTCGTCCGGCACCGACGACAGGGGCCGGGTCGCGTCCAGCCGTTCCAGCAACTGGGCGCCGGTGTCCGGATCGTGGTCGAGCAGGCGGACGACGCCGTCGCCGTCCCACGTCCGCAGGCCAAGCGCTGTGCCGGCGTTCTCCGCGCTGACCGGCTGGAGCCTGAGCGCGGCGGGTGTCCCGTCCGCACGGAGCACCGGCAGCACCAGCGACGCCATGCCGTGCCCGGCCGGCCCGTCGCGCCGCAACGCCCAGCGGTCGAGGAAGTCCGCGGCGAGCGCGGGCAGGGCGGCGATCCAGGCGCGGCCGGCCGCGCCGTTGTACTTGCTGTGCGACGCGGCGAGCGCGTCGGGCACGTCGATGCGGATCGACATGAGGGGAATCTCCTTCGTGGTGGCCGAGTTCTTGGCGGGTCACGAAGGAGCGCGGCGGCGCCCGACTTCCGGGCCAGGGTCAACGCATGACCCGAATCTACGCGAGACGGTTCAGACGAGCGTCTGCCCGATCGTCTCGATCAGGTCGTCGATCGCGGTGCCGTCCATGGTGTCCGGTTGGATCACGAGCCGGTGCACGCCGAGGTCGGCGTACCGCGCCACGGTGTCGGCGTCGGGAACGCCGGGCGGCGTGATCGTGATCCGCAGGTCGCCGAGCGCCGCCGGCCGCTCGTGGCGGCGCGCGGTCGCCCGCAGCGTCTCGAGCGTCGCCGCGGTCGCCTCGACGTCCAGGTCCCAGCCGTACCAACCGTTCCCGAACTCGACCGCGCGCCGGTAGGCACGTGGCGCGTGCCCGCCGACCACGATCGGCGGATGCGGCCGCTGCACGGGCCGCGGCCGCTGCAGCACCCCGTCGAACGACACGAACTCGCCGGCGAACGACGGCGTCGGCTCGTCCCAGAGCGCCCGCATCGCGGCGAGGTACTCGTCGGTCCGCGCTGCCCGGTCGGCGAGCGAGGCGCCGAGCGCGGTCAGCTCCGGCTCGACGTACCCGACACCGACACCGACCGTCAGGCGCCCCTTGGACAGCACGTCGATGGACGACAGCTGCTTGGCGAGCAGCACGGGTTGCCGCTGCGGCAGCACGAGCACGCCGAACCCAAGGCCGATCGTGGTGGTCACCGCGGCCAGGTGCGCGAGCGTGACCACGGCTTCGAGCCGCGGCTGGCCGGCCGGGTCCCCGTCCTCGTCGACCGGCAGCGCGATGTGGTCGCCGACCCACAGCTCGTGGACGCCGACCTCCTCGGCGCGGCGGGCCCGCAGAACCAAGGTGTCCGGGTCGGTGCTGCTGCCCCGGTGCAGCCCGTAGAGCGCGATTCGCAACGTGTCCTCCTACTGGCGCGCGAGCGCGTCGATGGCGAGCGCGCGGGCCTCGTCGCCCGTGTTCGCCCAGCGGGTGAGGGTGCTGGCGCGGGTCCACGTCTGGTGGACGCCGCTGACCTTGCCGTACCCGTTGTCCAGCACGATGTGCGGCACGCCGGCGAGCAGCGCGAGCACGTGCCCGTGCAGCTTGTCGGTGACGAGCACCCGACCGGAGCCGAGCACGTGCAGCCCGCGCCGCACCCAGCCGTGGCTCAGCGGCGCGAAGGTCGCGGCCAGCGGCCGCCACGCGTGCCGCGCCCTGGCCCGGAGCAGCGTGTTCGCCCACCTCGCCACGCGGTGGTCCATGCGCCACCTCGGTTCGTCCGGCTGCTCGTGGAGCCACTCGACGACCCGGCTCGTGCCCCCGTCCGGCGGGCCGCCGTGCTCGACGTGCTCCGGGTCGCCCGGCACGCGGTGCAGCCAGGTGACGTCGACCGTCGGCGTGCCGAGCCGGGGCAGCTCGCCCAGCCCGAACGCCATGTCGGGCACGAGCCCGATCTTCGTGTCGAACTCCCGCCGGGCGACCACCTCGCTGCGGTGCTCCCGGACGAGCAGCGTGACGTCCCCGTGGTCCGCGACGAGCCCGCGCACCCGGTCGAGGTTCGCCCGGTCCCGGAAGTGGATGCTCTGCGGCAGCTGGATCAGCGGCCGGCCGCGCAGTGTCGCGAGGAGCTGTTCGCGCAGCCCCTGCTGGCCGGCGTAGAGGTCACCGAAGTTGCCGCCGCCGTTGATCAGCACCGGGCCGTCGGGCACCGCGCGGCGCAGGGCCGCCGCGGAGTAGGTGTCCCACGCGCACTGGTAGGCCACGCGGACGCCCAGGCGCCGCAACGCCGCCCTGGTGCCCAACCAGATCGCCGGGTCCCCGGGGTTGCCGTGGTTGGGGAAGTTGACCAGCGCGACCCGGTCCGCGCCGTTCAGCGCGTCCCGCAGACCGCCGTCGACCTGGTCGACGAGCCCGGCGAGCAACGCGGAGTCTGGGTTGGACACCCGCCCGAGCCTAGGGCCTGGGCAGCGGGCGGCGGCGCACCGACCGGTTTTGTCACTCACGGACAGGTCTCGGCCGTTCGGGTGGCGCCGCGGGCGTTTCGTTCACTCGACCGGACCAACAGCGGGCCGGAACTGGATGCTGTCAGCACGGGGACCAGCGTGCGAACGGCGGCCGGCGCGCGGCTCGGGGCAACCCGTCCAGGGCCGCGTGTTCACCCGGTCGGCCCAGCCGACGACGCGGCCGGACGAAACGGTGGAGCTTCCGACATCGGTCAGTTGACTGATGTCTCGCACCCGCGAGCGGACGAAGCTTGCGTAGTCCAACAATCGTGATCGCAAAGAGATGAACAATTCGCGGGGTGAAGTGGTGACCGCTACGGACTGGCACGACGAGTTGGTTCTCGTCGCCGAGCTGGCCAGCGTCAACAACCAGATAGCGCGGTTCGTGCTCCGACTCCTCGACACGGATGCCCACCGAAGCGGGCAGATAGCCGTGGCCGACGAATGCCACCTCGGCGGTCGGCTCGTCAACCTCGGCTACGCATTGCAGGACCGAGCAGTACACCGGGCCGCAGGACGCACCAACGATGGTAGGGCCATCGAAGACACGACCTGCGGCCACGGGTAGAAGGTAGACAGATGCTGAACCACCGTCAGGTGACCAGCCAGGATGTGGCTCAATCATCCGTCAGTTATGAGTCATCTCCGGCGTGATGCTGTTGTGGGTCATGCCAGGAGGGTCGGCGTTCGCGGTGCCACTCACCGCGAACGCCAACACGACAGAGGAAACGATGGCAACTACTATTCGCGCGATTTTCATTTTGCCTCCCATTATCCATCCGGGATTGGACAAAACTTTCGCGCGTTTGGCATGCCCTAATGCGCGCTTGGAGGGTATAGCGAGGGCCCAACATATCCTTAAAAAGAACTATCGCATACGCGACGTAATCATGTGATAACTGTGAGTTAACGAACGGCTAACGAGATGAGTACGGAGGCCGCTACGGCCCCCGCTACGGCTCCGATAGGTGTAACCGCCCGGATGGCCGTTGTTCGCGCGAACCTCGCGTCCTACTGTCGAACTATGCCGGTTGCTGCGTCTGCGCTCGTCGGGCGGGACGTCGAACTCGCACAGTTTGCCAAGTGGGCTAACGATCTTCGCGCCGGAACCGGGCAAGCGGTGTTGCTCGAGGGCGAGCCCGGCATCGGCAAGTCGTCCCTCGCGCGGGCGGCCATCGCGATGGCCGCACAACACAGATTCCAGGTCTACTGGGCCGAATGCGACGAGCTGGGCCAGGCACTCCCACTACAACCGTTGCTGGATGCGTTGCTGGCGACGGAATCCGCGGAAGAGCCTCGGCTCGGCACCATCCTGCGGTTGCTGCGTGGCGAACTCGCGAGCGGCGCGGACCCCACGATCGCGGCGTCCGAACAGATGCTGGCGTTGATGACCGAGCTGTGCAGTGCGGCGCCGACGGTTCTGGTTGTCGACGACCTGCAGTGGGCGGACCTGGCGACGATCGGCGTCTGGGAGTGGCTGGCGCGATCCGTCGATCGCGCGCCGTTGCTCCTCATCGGCATCGTCCGCCCAGTCCCCCAACGCGATGAGCTGGTGGCGATCCGGCGCGCGGTCGGCCGGGAGGGCACCATTCACCTCAACGGCTTGCCAGGCAACGCGATCGTCGACCTGGTCGCCACGATCTCCGACGGCGAACCGAGCGCGGACCTGCTCCGCCTCGCCGACGACGCGGCCGGCAACCCGCTCTACCTCACGGAGCTGATGGACGCACTCGTCCGCTCAGAACGCTTGAAGGTCAACGACTCCGGCGCCGTCGAGGTGACCGGTGGCCCGGTGCCCGACTCGCTCGTCGCAGCCATCGGGCACCGCCTCGACTTCCTGCCGAAGGAAGTCCGCACGGTGTTGCAGGCCGCCGCGCTGCTCGGCGTCGACTTCCTGGTGTCAGACCTCGCGATCGTCCTCGACTGCCGGGTCGCGGAACTCGTGCCCGCCATCGACGAGGCCCGCACCGCGGGTGTGTTGAAGGACGCCGGCGAGAAACTGTCGTTCCGGCATCCCCTGATCCGCGCCGCGTTGTACGACGACATCGCGGCGGCCGTTCGACCGGCCTGGCATCAAGACGCCGCTACGGCTCTCGCCGACGCGGGCGTGCCGATCCAGCGGGTGGCACGGCAACTGGTGCGCGCGATCGACTCGCCGGGCGCCGGCCCGCTTGACGACTCGCTACTGACGTGGTTGGCCGACGCCGCGCCGACCCTTGTCGCGCAGGCGCCGCGCACGGCGATCGACCTGCTTCGGCAGGCCGCGGAACGATCTCCCGCGAACACCGCACGCGGCGCGGTGCTCGCCTGCCGGTTGGCCGACGCCCTCTACCGCGCGGGCGACCGCGCCGGCGCCGAGCAGGTCGCCACCCGCGCCATGCTCGTGGTCACCGACACCGACCTGCTCGTCGACCTGCACTGCACGGTCGCCCAGTGCCGGGCGCTGGACGGCAGGTCCGACGAGTCGTTCGAGTTGCTTGCCCGGGCGCTCGCGCTGCCGGGGGTCTCCACCCAGCAACGGGCGCGGCTGCTCGTGTCGACCGCGCGGGCACACCGGGACCTCGGTGAGGTGACGGTCGCGGGAAAGGTTGCCACGACAGCGTTGGCGACCGCGGAGGAGGCCGGTGACAGTTGGGCGACCGGGTGGTCGTTGCACGTGTTGAGTGTCGTGTCGATCATGCGGGGTGACGTCACCGTCGCGTTGCCGCTGTTCGAACGCGCACTCGACGTCGTCGGCGACGATCCCGCACTCACCGATCTCGGACTGCTGCTGCAGATCAACAAAGCCGTCGCGCTCGGCGACCTCGACCGCTACGAGGAAGCACTCCGCGCGGCCATCCGCGTACGCCAGCTCGCCGACCACACCGGCAGCCTCGTGCGCCTCGCCCAAGCCCAAAGCGCGCTGGGCGAGCTGCTGTTCGACATGGGCCGCTGGGACGACGCACAGGCCGAGGTCGAGACCCTGCCCGACGACTTCAAGGACCCCGGCGCCACCTGCTGCGACCGCGGCATCGCCGCCGTCATCGCCTTCCACCGCGGCGACCCCACCACCGCCCGCCAACACCTGAGCCTCGCCGCACCCAGCGCCGAACAGATCGGCAACCGCGTCGTCGCCTCCCTCACCCTCGCCCGCAGCCTCGACCACGAGATCGCCGACGCACCAGCCCAAGCCCTCGCCGTGCTCACCGCGGGCGTCGCCACCCACGCAGAAGAGCTCGACGAGATGGAAGACCTCCTCCCAGAAGCCGCCCGACTCGCCGCGCACACCGGCACCACCCGCGCCGCCGCCGACATCGCCGCACAAGCCGACACCCTCGCCCAGCGATCCCAGGTCCCCCACCGACTCGCCACCGCCGCCTACTGCCGCGGCCTCCTCGTCAACGACCCCGACCTGCTCCAACACGCCGCAGAACGCTACGGCGACGCCGGCCGCCCCCTACTACGCGCCAAAGCGTTGGAAGCCGCCGCGATCGGCTTCGCGCGCCACGGCGACCGCGGCTCCGCCCGATCCGCGTTCACCAACGCCGACGAGCTCTACGACGGCCTCGGCGCCAACTGGGACCTCGCCCACCTCCGCGCACAACTACGCCAATACGGCATCCGCCGCGGCCCCCGCGCCAAACACAAACACGCCCAGGTCGGCTGGAACAGCCTCACCCCAACAGAAACAAAAGTCGCCGGCCTCGTCGCCGCCGGCATGCCCAACCGCCAGATCGCCGAACTGCTGGTGCTCTCCCCGCGCACCGTCGGCACCCACGTGTCGCACATCCTGGCCAAACTGGGCGTCCGCTCCCGAATCGACATCGCGCGCGAGGCCGCCGGCCACGACCTGGTCTCCGGCTGAGGAGTCCACGCACCGGTCAGACTTCGCCGTCCCGCACGGTCGCCGGCAGCCGGTCGGCGGGCTTCGGTTCCGGGTGACCCAAACGCGTGAGCCAGCCACGCACCACCTTGTGCAACGCCTCCGCGCCGACGATCTCCCCCGCGCCGGGCAGGTCCGCGGGGTGGATCAGGAACCCTCTCGACTGCCCGCCGCCGAGGCCGCCGTGTGACCCGACGTGCGGCTCGAACGGCGAGGCGTCGTCGGTGGACTCGGTGTAGCGGCTGTTGATGACGATGTCCGGGCAGTGCGCGAACCCGTCGGTGCGGCGGATCAGGTCGGCGGCGTGCGGGCCGTAGCCGGCGAGCGGGTCGACGCCGGACACGGAGTCGCCGTCGAGCCTGCGCACACCGTCGCGGCCGAGGACGACCGGGCCGGAACGCGCGTCGCGCACCAGCAGGAACCCGACGCCGGGATGGTCCACGAGGGCCGGCAGCAGGTCCGGGAACTCCCGCTCGACGGTCTCCATGTCCACCCGCCCGGGAAGTTCGGTGAACGACACCATCGCGACGTGTCCCGACACCACCACGACCACGCCGGGCGCGGCGCGGGCGACGGCGCCGGGCGCGCCCGTCGCGGTCCGGTGCGGCGCGGCGGGGGCCGCCCGAGCCCGCAGCACCCTGGCGATCGGGCCGCTGCCGGCCGACGCCTCAGCCATCACCGCGCCGAGCTGCCACCCCTGCGCGGGTTTGCGGGCCGGCGCGCGGTGGACCGGCGGCGCACCGCACAGCCGGCCGACGAGCTGCTCGATCGACTCGCCGAACCGGTGGGTGAACGCCCAGCCCTGCGTTACGCCGTGGTCGGAGAACACGACGAGCCGGTAGCGCCGCGGCGCGAGCTGGGTGGCCCGGTGCAGCCGGCCGATCTGCTGGTCGATGGCGCGGATGACGGCCAGCGCGTCGAACCGCTCGATGCCGGTGTGGTGGGCGACCTCGTCATAGCCGAGGAAGTCCGCGTACACGACCGGCCGCCCGGCGAGCATGTCGCCGATGATCGCGGAGACGACTAGGTCCCGCGCGATCACCGTGGTGCCGGCCCGCGCGAACGGGTAGAAGCCGCCGCGGTCGATCCTCGGCCGCACCCCGGCGCGGCGCTGCCGGACCGACGCCGACACCTCGCGCAGGACGTCGACGAGCGCGGACCCGAACGTGCGCAACAGGTTCGCGGGGTTGGCGAAGTAGGCGGCGTACCCCGACCCGACGCGGTTCCGCCGCCCGTTGCCGCGGGTGAGGAACGGCACGGCGCTCATCGTGAGGCTGACGTGGTCCGCGTCGCCGGTGAACAGGCCGCCCCGCGCGGCGCCGCCGCCGGACAGCAGGCCGCGCCCGTCGGAGTGCCGGCGCTCGATCTCGGCCGCGTCGGACGGGTGCGCGCACGCCATCACGTGGTCGCGATCCTTCTCGTACCAACGGAACCCGAGGATGTCGTCGTTGGAGCCGTGCAGCAGCCCGCACACGCTCGCGCCGGTCTGTGAGCTCCAGTCGCAGTGCCAGTCGGTCAGCACGTGGCTGCCCTCGGCCAGCCAGCGGGCCATCGTCGGCAGGTCGCCGTCGCGGACCGCGCGCCGCACGGTGTCGTAGCCGAGCCCGTCGATCTGGAGCAGCAGCACGCCGGGCGGCTCCGCGCCGTCCTCGCCATCCCCGCCGTCGCCGCTCCGGAACCGCCGGGCGGCCCGCCGGAAGAACACCTCGTCCTCGTCGATCGCGAGCACACTCGAGACGAGCCCGCCGACCGCGGACACCACGACCGTGACCAGGACCGCCGTCCGGAAGTTCGCGATCACCACGTCCGGCACCACGAACGAGATGGCGAGGACGCCCGCACCGAGCAGCAGGAACGAGCCGAGCCCGAGCACCAGCACCGCGCCGGGTGGCGCGAACCGCATGATCAGCGGCCACACCACGGCGGTGAGCAGGCCGAACATCGCCGCGAACACCGTCGGCTGCCACCAGCGGAGCATGGCGAAGTCGACGAGCCAGAGGTCGAGGAGGTGCAGCCCGACCGCGACGAGCGCCCACACCAGCAGCAGGCGGGCGACCACCCGCCCGCCGCGCAGCAGCCGCCCGGAGTCACGGGGTTCCGACATGGTCCCTGCCACGTTCCCTTCTCCGCTGCACCAGCGCGATGACGAGCGTGACCAGCAGGATCAGGAGCGTCGCGATCAGCGTGGCGACCAACGGACTGTCGAACAACCCGCCGCTGACCACCCCGAGCGCGGCATACGCGACCGCCCACAGCAGGCAGGCGCCCGCGGCGGCCGGCACCAGCCGCCGCCACGGGTAGTCGAGCGCGCCGGCGGCCAACAGCACCGGGATGCGACCGGCGGGCACCATCCGGCCGATCACCACGAGCAGCCAGCCCTGCCGGGCGAGCCGCGCGCGGGCGTTCGCGAGCTTCTCCGCCGACTGCCGGCGCGCGAACCAGCGGGCCAGCACGCCCCGCCCGCCACGCCCGGCCGCGAACGTGACGAGGTCGCCGATCAACGCCCCCACCATGGACAGCAGCACCACGAGCGCCAGGTTCAGCTGGCCGCCGCTCACCGCGACCGCCGCGCCCGCGCCCACCACCGCGCCGGTCGGCACCACCGGCACGATCGACCCGAGCAGCACGCCGCCGAAGACGACCGGGTAGCCGATGGCGGACGGATGCGTCCAGTCGATCCCCAACAATCCGCTCACGAATCCCCCTCGCAGGCTCCGGGAAGCCGCTCGCGGTCGCCCTGTGACACTGGTTCGCTCGCAAGCTCGCTCATCGGGGGTCACGCACGGTGTCGGGGAGCGGCACGTCCTCGCCGGGCGGGGTGACCAGCACTCTGGTCGGCGTGCCCTTCTCGGCGACGGCGGCGGCGAACTCGTGCGGCGGGTCCTTGAGCAGGCGGCGCATGCGGGCGCCGTGCCGGCCCGGCGCGCGCGGCAGCCCGGCGAGCGCGAGCGTGCCCCAGTGCACCGGCACCGCGACGCGGGGGCGCAGCAGCTCGATCGCCTCGGCCGCGCGCGCGGGGTTCAGGTGGCCGGGCCCCAGGGTCGGGCCCCAGCCCCAGACGGGCAGCAGCGCGACGTCGAGGTCGGGCAGGTCGGCCATGCCGGCGAACAGGTCGGTGTCGCCCGCGGCGTAGACCGTGCGGCCCGCCCCCCGGACGAGGTGGCCCATCGCCTCGGCCTGGGGCCCCGCCGTGCTCCTCGGCCCCCAGCGGTGTCCGGAGTGGACGGCGCGCACGCCGGTGACCCGCAGGTCGCCGTCGACCAGCTCCTCGCCGGGCGCGAGCTCCTCGACACGGCGGATGCCCTTCGCCCGCAGCCACGCGCCGGCGCCCTTCGGCACGACGACCCGCACGTGCTCGCTCAGCAGCCGCAGCGACGGCAGGTGCAGGTGGTCGCCGTGCAGGTGGGACAGCAGGACGAGGTCGACGTCGGCGCGGTCGGCCCTGGTGCTCGACGGCGTGACCCTGGTCAGCGCGGCGACCCGGTCGGTCAGCACCGGGTCGGTGAGCACGACGCGACCGGCCAGCTCCATCCGCACCGTCGAATGCCCGACGAACCGCAACCCGAGTGAACGCACGACGACGAGTATTCCCCTCCTCGGTCCGAATGGCAGCGCCTACCGTGGTTGCTAGCCTGTTATGACGGCTGTCATGGAGGTGGCCCATATGGCCGACGAGAAGCGCCATCCCCGGGAGCGCATGGTCTACAGCGCCGTGCAGCTCGTCCGGGCGCACGGCGCCACCGGGACCGGGGTGCGGGACGTGGTCGAGCACGCGGGCGCGCCGCGCGGGTCGTTCCAGCACTACTTCCCCGGCGGCAAGGACCAGCTCGTCGGCGAGGCGATGCTCTGGGCGGCGGACTACGCGGCGGAGCGGGCCGCCGCCTACCGCGCGACGGCACGCAACCCGACGCCGGCCGGACTGTTCGCCCACATGGTCAAGCAGTGGAAGAAGGACTTCGCCGAACGCGGCTACGAGCGCGGCTGCCCGCTCATGGCGGCGGCCGCCGACCTGGTGGGCGGTGACTCCGCCGTCACCACGCAGCTGCGCACGGCGATCGACAGGTGGGAGCGGGCGATCGCGGCGGAGCTGGTCGCGATGGGCGTGCCGGCCCGACGCGCCGCCCGGCTGGCGACGCTGATGCTCAGCACCCTCGAGGGCGCCATCATGTCGGCACGGCTGCGTCGCGACCTCGGGCCGCTGAACGTCGTCGTCGCGGAGCTGGCGCCGTTGCTGGACTCGGCGCTGGACTCGGCGTCCTGAACACGCTGGCGTCGACGTCGACCGTCGTGTCGCAGCCGTCGCGGGTGGTCGACAGCACGGGCAGGTGCGCGAGCAGGTAGGCGAGCAGCGCCGGCTGGCAGACGTCCATCCGGACCGTCGTCACCTCGAACCGCTCGGCGAACAAGGCGGCCACCAGCGCGCGGCCGATCCCGCCGCCCTGCCACCGGTCCTCGACGAGCACCCCGACCTCGTGGACGTGCGGCCCGCCGGCGACCGGGCCGGCGCTCGCGAAACCGACGATCTCCCCGTCCCGCTCGGCGACCCGCGCCTCCTGGTCCCCGTACAGGCAGGCGTGCAGGTACGCGGCCGAATCTCGTGGACGACGCCGTGGAACCGCCGGTACCGGGTCAGCGGCGAGCAGCGCACGAGCATGGCGGCCAACGCGTCCGTGTCGGCCGGGGTGAGCGGGCGGATCACGTCCGCGCCTCGATCGCACGCAGGTACAGGTTGACCGCGAGCTTCATGACACCGAGCCCGAGAAAACCCACTCGCACAGCCACCTCCGTCAACGCCGACTATGACAGCCGTCATGATAGAGCGGTTATGACTGCCGTCATAGTCCGCCGGCACGACGGTTTGGAGACCAACGCCATGAAGGACCCCTTCATGTCGTTGAGTGACATGAAGGGGTCCTTCATGGCGTTAGAACCGTCCCCTAAGGTCGGCGGCACACTACGGAAGGACTCCGCAATGCGCGCGGTGCAGATCGCCTCCCACGACGGCCCGGCGGCGGTCGCGCCGGTCGAGCTCGCCGAGCCGGCCGGCGAGGGCCAGGTCGTGATCGACGTACACGCCGCGGGCGTCACGTTCCCCGAGGTGCTGCAGAGCCGGGGGCTCTACCAGCTCCAGCCGCCGCTGCCGTTCGTGCCGGGGTCCGAGGTCGCGGGCGTGGTGCGGACGGCGCCGGAGCACAGCGCGGTCCGGCCCGGCGACCGGGTCGCCGCGTTCCCCGGCCTCGGCGGGTTCGCCGAGGTGGTCGCCGCGGACCCGAGAATGGTGTTCGCGCTCCCCGACCGGCTGTCGTTCGTCCAGGGCGCCGGCGTCCCGATGAACGTGCTCACCGCGCACTTCGCGCTGGTCCGGCGCGGCGCCGTGCGCTCAGGGGAGACGGTGTTGGTGCACGGCGCGGGAGGCGGCGTCGGCACGGCCTCGATCCAGCTGGCCAAGGCCCTCGGGGCCCGGGTCGTCGCCGTGGTGTCCAGCGACGACAAGGCGGCGATCGCCCGCACGGCGGGCGCCGACGACGTGGTGCCCGCAGACGGCTTCAAGGACGCGGTGGCGGAGCTGACCGGCGGCCGGGGGGTGGACGTGGTGGTCGACCCGGTCGGCGGCGACCGGGTCACCGACTCGCTGCGCAGCCTCGCGCCGGAGGGCCGGCTGCTGGTCATCGGCTTCGCCGCGGGCGAGATCCCGATCGTCAAGGTCAACCGGCTGCTGTTGAGGAACGTCTCGGTCGTCGGCGTCGGGTGGGGGCCGTTCTGGATGCCGAAGCCGGACTACCTCGCCGAGCAGTGGCGCGAGTTGTTGCCGCTGCTGAACTCCGGCGTGCTCGACCCGATGGTCGGCGCCACCTACCCGCTCGACCGGGCCGCGGACGCGCTGGTGAGCATGGCGGACCGCACCGCGGTCGGGAAACTCGTGCTGGAGGTGCGGTAGGAGCCCCCGCCCGGGCCCCCACCGCACGTCCACTCAGCCGACCGGCTCGAGCACCTTCTGCTCCGGCGGTGCCTCGACCGCCGCCGGCCGCCGCAGCCAGCGCGGCGCCCACCAGTTCGCCTTGCCCAGCGCCGTCATCAGCGCCGGCAGGACGACCGCCCGGATCAGCGTGGCGTCCAGCAGGATCGCCACGGCGAGGCCGACGCCCATCTGCTTCATGTCGATCGTGCTCAGCGTCGCGAAGATCGAGAACACGCCGATCATGACGGCCGCGGCGCTGGTCACCACGCCGGCCGACGTGGTGATGCCCCTGGACACGGCCTCCCGCGTGGTGGCCGCGCCGTTCTCGGCCGCCTCCCGGATCCGGCTCACCACGAACACGTGGTAATCCATCGACAGGCCGAACAGGGTGACGAACAGGATCACCGGGAGCCAGGCGGTGATGCCGCCGGTGGAGTGGAACCCGAGCAGCCCTTCGGCCCAGGTGTTCTGGAACACCAGCACCAGCAGGCCGTACGCGGCGCCCGCGGACAGCAGGTTCAACCCGATCGCGCTCAACGCGATCACCGGCGCCCGGAACGCCCACAGCATGACCAGGAACGTCAGCAGCAGCACGAACCCGATCACCCACGGCAGCGCGTCGTTCATCGCGTCGACGAAGTCGTTCTCACCGGCGGTCTCGCCGCTGACCGCGAACTCGGCGCCCGACACGGTGCCGATGGTGCCCGGCAACAGGTCGGCGCGCAGCTTCGCGAGCGACGCGTCGGCCGCCGCGCTGCCGCCGTCGTCCGGGATGCCCGCCGAGATGAGGAAGATCCGGCCGTTCGCCGCCTCGGTGACCTGCGGCGGCTGGTCGTGTGCGAAGCCGCGGTCGGCCCCGAGCCTGCCGACCAGGTCGTCCAGCGCGGCCCGCGCGGCGGGCGTCTGCTCGGCCGGCACCCGTACGGCGATCTCGTGCGACGCGCCGGTGCTCGGGAACGCCTCGGTCATCCGGTCGTAGGACTGCATGATCGGGATGCTGCGGGGCAGGTCCGCCTCGGACGGCGCGTTCAGTGTCATGCCGAACGCCGGCACGGCGAGCGCGGCAAGCACGCCGACGGAGATGATCAGCGTGGTTTTCGGCCGCCGCAAACTCGGCCGCAGCACCGCCCGCCAGAACCGGGGCTCGCCGGACTGGCGCATGGAAAGCCGCCACAGCAACGGGATCCGCGGCTTGTCGACCCACCGGCCGAGCTTCGCGAGCAGCGCGGGCAGCACAGTGATCGAGCCGATCATGGCGGCCAGCACGACGAGGATCGTGCCGACGGCGATGGAGGAGAACACGACGTCGTTGACCACGAACATGCCGGCCATGGCGACGGTCACGGCGATGCCGGAGACGACGATCGCGTGCCCGGACGTCGCGGCCGCGATCTCGACGGCGTCGACGTGCCCGGCGCCCTTCGCGCGTTCCTCGCGTTCGCGGCGGACGTAGAAGAGTGAGTAGTCCACCCCGACCGCCATGCCGATCAACAGGATCATGCTGCTGGTGTTGTCGGTGGCGGGAATCAGGTGGGAGACAAGGGCGGAGAGGCCGAGTGCGGCGCCCACCGCGGACATCGCGAGCAGCACCGGCACACCGGCGGCGATCAACGCGCCGAACACCACCAGCATGATCACGAGCGTGACCGGGATGCTGATCAGCTCGGCCTTCTGGAAGTCGTCGCCGAGGGTCTCGGTCAGCGCGGCGTCCAGTGACGCGCCGCCGACCTGCTCGATCCGCAGGTCCGGGTACCGCGTCTGCACGGCCGCGGTGGTGTTCAGGAGCGCGTCGACGCGCTCGTCGGCGGTGTCGGACTCGCCCGCGATCTCGACGTTGACGAGGAACGCGGTGTGCTTCGGGGACTCGACGGGCTGGCTGACGTCGCCCGCCTGCGGCAGGGCGGCCATGCGCGCCCGCACATCGCCGGCGGCGGCCGTGGCCCGTGCGGCGTCGAGGTCGCCGTCGCGGGCGGAGATCAGGACGTTCTCGGTCGACGGGCGGTCGAAACCCGCCTCGTCGACGATGCTCCGGTAGGTGGCGAGCTCACCGGACGGGTTGTCGTCGAAGTCGGCTTGTTTGGTTCCCGCGGCGGTGCCCGCGCCGACGCAGATCGCCACGAACAGAATCCAGGCGCCTATCGCGCGCCACGGATGCTCCGCGCTCCATCTGGCGATCCGCACGGTTAACATCGGCTTACCCATCGCTACCCCTCCAGCCTTGTGGATGCGTGCGACTCACGCATCCACAAGGTTGGAGCACGGCGGGGCCGGTGATATCCGGGCTTACCCGGGAACCGGCTCAGGGTTCACCCCTAGCTGTCACACTGGCTCGCTCCGCTCGCGTAATCGCGGCCTGGTCCCGGCGTCTTCCCTCCCTGCGCTGCTCAGGCGACTCGCTTCGCTCGTGGCCCTCCGCTGCTCGCTCAGTCCAGACGCCGGCGGCCGCTCACTAGGGCCCTCGGTGGTGGCAGTGACATTGGCTCGCTCCGCTCGCGCAATCGCGGCCTGGTCCCGGCCGCTCACCCAAGCCCTCGGTGGTGGCAGTGACACTGGCTCGGTGGTCGTCCACATCAGACGGTTGCGTGACAAGCTCGGGCCGGACGTGGTGCTCGTCCCGTAACGAAACGTCGTTTCGCGACGACGTGTTGGTGAACGGGTGCGGATTCCGTGGTGCGTACGTACGCGGGAATACCGCCGAAAGACGTAAAAGTCGCAGCGCCGCCAGGGGTGATCTGGTACACCGTCAGATGATGTCCGCCGAGCTGAGCCGGACACAGGTTTGCCTCGAGCGTGTCGTGGCAGTCTCAGGGCACCACTGAACCTCGAGGAGTGCGTCCATGGCAAAGGATCCGCCGAGAGTCGCCGTACTCGACGTCGGCTGCTTCAGCGCGCATCTCCTTGTCGTGGAACACAACCCGGTGTCCTTGCTGCGCCCGCTCGTCTCCCACAAGGTCCGGCTGCGACTCGACCGGTCCATCGACGAGGCCGGCCGGATAACCATGTCCGGCATCGACAGCATCACCGAGGCGGTACAGGAAGTACAGAAACGACTGCGGGGCGTGACCGTTTCGACGTTCCTCCCGTTCGCGACCTCGTCCGTTCGCGACGCCGCCAACGCCGACCAGGTGATCACGAAGGTGGCCCGCGGCACGGGCCTCGAGCTGCGGGTGTTCACCGGCCGGCGCGAGGCGCACCTGTCCTACCTCGCGGCCCGCCACTGGTTCGGCGCGCGACCCCTCACCGTGCTCGACGTCGGCGGCGGCACCGTCGAGCTGGCCGTCGGTGACAAGCGCAGACCGACGTACACGTGCTCGCTGCCGCTCGGCGCCCGCACCCTCACACGTGCGGGCCTGACCGGCCCCGACGGCCTCGCCGAGATACGCGCCGAGCTGGTCGGTCGCATCACCGACGCCATCCCGGCCGACCGGCTCGCCGAGCTCGCGCAGGGCCACGCGGTGGGCTGTTCCAAGGTGTTCGAGCAGATGTCGCGGCTCGCGGGTGCCCGGCGCGGCACGCGCCACCAGCTGCGCGCCGCCGACCTCGAGCAGTGGATCCCGCGGCTGGCCGCGCTACCGGCCCGGCGCCGCGCGACACTGCCCGGCATCTCGCGGCACCGCGCGCGGCAGTCGTTCGCGGGCGCCGTGGTCGCGGAGGCACTCATGAAGGCCACCGGCCACGACGTGCTCGACATCTGCCCGTGGTCCACCAAAGAGGGCCTGCTCATCAACCTGCTGAAGAAGTCCCGGTAGCCCGCCAGTCGCGCTCCGGCGGCGGTTCGGTCGACAATGACGGGGTGACTCCCGAGGACGTGCGGCAGCAGGTGACCGGACCGACCGCGGGGCTCGCGGTCGGGTTCACGCAGGCGAACCTCATCGCCGTGCCAGAGGACTGGGCCTACGACATGCTCCTGTTCGCCCAGCGCAATCCCAAGCCCTGTCCCGTGTTGGACGTGACCGACGCCGGCAGCCCGAGCACGGTGCTGGCGCCCGGCGCGGACCTGCGCACCGCCGTGCCGAGGTACCGGGTGTGGCGCGACGGCGTGCTGACCGGCGAGCCGACCGACGCGACGCCGCACTGGCGGGACGACCTGGTGGCGTTCCTCATCGGCTGCAGCTTCACGTTCGAGGGCGCGCTGGCCGCGGCCGGGGTGCCGCTGCGGCACGTGACCGCGGGACGCAACGTCGCGATGTACGTCACCGACCGGGAGTGCCGGCCGGCGGGCCGCCTGCACGGCCCGCTCGTGGTGTCGATGCGGATGATCCCCGCGGCACTGGTCGACACGGCGGTCCGGGTCAGCGGGCTGATGCCGGCGGTGCACGGCGCCCCGGTGCACGTCGGCGACCCCGCGGCACTGGGCATCGCCGATCTGTCCACTCCGGACTTCGGCGACCCGGTCGACGCGGAACCCGGTGACGTGCCGGTGTTCTGGGCGTGCGGCGTCACCCCGCAGGCGGTGCTGATGGCGTCCGCGCCGCCGTTCGCCATCACGCACGCGCCCGGCCACATGTTCGTCACCGACGTGCCGGATCTGGACTACCGGATCGCGTGAGTCGCCGCCGCACGCCGTAGTTGACGGTCGCCATCGCGAGCGCGAAGGCCCACAGCGGCCACAGCAGCATGGGCAGTGTGACGAGCGGCCACTCGACCACCGCCTCGACCCCGGCGCCGTCCACCAAGAACGACGCGAAGAGATCCTTCGCCGCCGTGGCCACCATGACCGAGACGAGCAGGCCGGGCACGACCGCGAGCCCAATGGGCACCCGCCTGCCCCGCAGGCCGACCAGCCACCGAGGGAACACCTCGCCCCACGGCCGCACGAGCCCGCACGTGAGCCAGGCCCCCGCGGCCGCCGACACCGCGAGCCCCAGCCCCGCCCACAGGATCGGCTCGTTGAACCCGAACATGTCGAACCCGGGCACGCGGAAGAACATCAGCACCCGGGTGAGCGCGTACACCAGCGGCGCCTCGACGGCGATCCTGGTCCAGCGCCGGGTCCGCGCGGTCACGAGCGCGAGCCGGCCGGCGCGGTCCCCCGGTGTCTCCGTCCGCTCGACCGCGCGCAGGCCGGCGCGCACCCGCCCGGCGATGACCGCGCCGAACGCGGCCACCGTGCCGAGCAACGTCAGCTGGAGCAGCAGTCCCGGCGACGCCAGCATCGACAGGTCGGCGTCGCCGAGTCCCAGCAGCGACCCGACGGTGGTGGCCGGCAGGTAGCCGACGGCCGTGAGACTCGACGCGTCCAGCAGGACCAGCAGCGCGACGATCGCGGTCCCGGCGACCCACGGGCTCGCGTGCCGGTCGTAGGACAGCCACAGCGCGGCGGCCAGCGCGATCAGCGCGCAGCAGAGGAAGATCCCGTTCGCCCAGCCGTCCGGCCAACCCGCCAGCGCCGAGCTGAACGGCCTGCCGTCGTGGTCGAGGGGGTTCCGGTCGCCCCGCGCCAGCCAGAACAGGCCGAGCACCCCGAGCACCAGACTCGCCGCGACGGCCACGCCGACCGGCAGCCGGCCGGTCCGTTCACCAACTGTGGTCTCCATACCGGCGACACTCGCAGCCCGGCCGCCGCCGGGCTTCCCGCCGGAGAGCCAGTGTGCTCCCTCCCGAGGGTGAGTGGGCGGCTCAGTCGCCGGGCATTGCCTGTCCTCTGTAGACGATCAGCGGCGGAAGCTCCACTTTCGGCCGCCGGTACGGGTGCCGACCCCGATGCCGGCGAGGTGCAGTGCGACGCAGAGCAGCCCCGCGGTGACGAACGCGCTGGCCGCGATCCCGATGGCGGCGTCGGCCAGGTCCATGATCAGTGCTATCGCGAAGAGAATGGCGGCGACGATGGCGAGCATGTCGGTTCCTTCCATGACGAGTGCCCAACTGTCCGATGTGGACGATGGTCAGGTGTTGGCGGCGGGGAACTCCGCCCGGTAGCCGAGCGAGTCGAGCAGGCCGGTCAGCATCTGCCGGGTGTTGCGCTCAGCCCGGGCCGTCAGGCCGGCGTCGGTCGCCGCGTCGGCGATCTTGTCCTCGGCGAGGACGTAGAACTCCTTCTGGTCCGGCGTGTCGAACAGCGCCTTCACCCGGTCCCAGACCCCGCGCTCCTGCGAGTACAGGTAGGTGCGCTCCTGGTCGATGTTCGGCTTGTCCAGCCTCGGTTCCGGCAGCCGGATCTGGACCGCCGCGTGGTACTGGCTGAGGTCGCGCACGGACTTGAGCAGCACCGGCTGGCTGCGGTCCTCGGTGTGGTCGGTGAACGGGTTGATGCCGGGCAGCCAGCTGACCACCCAGAGCAGTGCGATCACCGCGACGGCAACGATCCCGACCGCACGACCGACCCTCCACAGTGGACTGAGGGGCTCGTTCTTCATGCAACCTCCTCACCTCACAATGATTTCACGGGCCGACCGGCCCTGCTCGACAACGAGGGCGACCGGCGCAACGCGCTACTCCACTCGCGCGAGCGCGAAGACGTATCCTGCGGCGGTGAACGAGTCCGATCTGACGCTGCCCGACGGCCGCACGGTGCACGTCTACGACACCGGGGACGTCGGCGGGCTCGTGGTCTTCTGGCACCACGGCACACCCAACATCGGCACGCCGCCGAAGCCGCTCTTCGGCGCCGGGGCCCGGCTCGGCGTCCGCTGGGTCGGCTACGACCGGCCCGGCTACGGCGGTTCGACGCCCAACCCCGGGCGGGATGTCGCGTCGGCGGCGAGCGACGCGGCCGCCGTCGTGGACGCGCTCGGCATCGACCGGTTCACGGTCATGGGCTCCTCCGGCGGCGGCCCGCACGCACTGGCGTGTGCCGCGCTGCTGGGAGACCGTGTGGTCGCCGCGGTCAGCGCCGCCGGGCTTGCCCCGTTCGCGCTCGTCGACGCCGACGGACTCGACTGGTTCGCCGGCATGTCGGACTCGAGCATGGCCACACTCGGCGCCGCGGTGAAGGGCCGCGCGGAGAAGGAACGGTTTGAGGCGTCCGGGGACAAGCCGGAGATGGCGCTCGAGCCGGCCGACCTCGCCGCGCTCTCCGGCGAGTGGGGCTGGTTCGGCGAGGTCGTCGGCCCGGCCATGGCGGCCGGCCCCGGCCCGGTGATCGACGACGACCTGGCCAACGTCGGCCCGTGGGGGTTCGACCCGGCCGCCATCACCGCGCCGGTCCTGTTCCTCCATGGCGGCGAGGATCGGGTGGTGCCCAGCGCCCACGGCGCGTGGCTGGCGAACCGCTGCCCCAACTCGGAGCTACGGATCAGCGCGGGCGACGGGCACATCTCCGTGCTCAGCGCCGGTCCCGCCGCGCTGACGTGGCTCGCCGAGCACTCTTGACGTTGCGACAACGTCACGATCCACCGGCTCGGTAGCCGGTTCGGGTAAACACGGCGGTGGGAGGCCACCACATGGAACTGTGGTTGATCTGGATGGTCGTCGCCGTGGTGTTGGGCGTCGCGGAGATCTTCACGCTGACCGCCGCGCTCGGGGTCCTCGGCACCGCCGCCGTGGTGCCCGCGGTGCTCGCCGCGCTGGGGCTGCCGCTGCCGGTCCAGCTCGTGATGTTCGCGCTCGCGGCGGTGGCCGGCGTGGTCCTGGTGCGGCCGGTGGCACTGCGGCACATGCGCCAGCCACAGCTGGAGCGGTTCGGAGTCGACGCGCTCGTCGGCAAGCGGGCCTTCGTCGTGCGGGAGGTGACCGACCGGGACGGCCTGGTGCGCATCGACGGCGACGAGTGGACGGCACGCGCGTTCGACGACTCGACGGTCATCCCGGTCGGCGCCGCGGTCGACGTCATGCGCATCAGCGGCACCACCGCCTACGTCTACCCCCGGGAGTGAACATGGACATCTCAGCGACGCTGGCCGTCAGCCTGCTGATCGTGCTGTTGGTCGTCTTCGCCGTGTTCCGCACGGTGCGCATCGTGCCGCAGGCGCGGGCCCGCAACGTGGAGCGGCTCGGCCGGTACAGCAGGACCCTGCAGCCGGGCCTGAACTTCGTCATCCCCTTCATCGACCGCGTCTACTCCGCGATCGACCTCCGCGAGCAGGTGGTGTCGTTCCAGCCGCAGCCGGTGATCACCGAGGACAACCTCGTGGTGGAGATCGACACCGTGCTGTACTTCCAGGTGACCGATCCGCGGGCGGCCGCGTACGAGATCGCCAGCTACCTGCAGGGCGTCGAGCAGCTCACGGTGACGACGCTGCGCAACGTGGTCGGCTCGATGGACCTGGAGTCCACGCTCACCTCGCGCGACACGATCAACAGCCAGCTGCGCGGCGTGCTCGACGAGGCGACCGGCAAGTGGGGCCTCCGCGTCAACCGGGTCGAGATCAAGGCGATCGACCCGCCGAAGACCATCAAGGACGCCATGGAGAAGCAGATGCGTGCCGAGCGGGACAAGCGCGCGGCCATCCTGGGCGCGGAAGGCCAGCGGCAGTCGCAGATCCTCACCGCCGAGGGCGACAAGCAGGCCGCGGTGCTACGCGCGGAGGGCAACCGGACCGCGCGCATCCTGAAGGCCGAAGGCGAGGCACGCGCCATCGACGAGGTGTTCCAGGCCGTGCACCGCAACGATCCCGACCCGAAGCTGCTCGCCTACCAGTACCTGCAGACGCTGCCCGAGCTCGCGAAAGGGCCCGGCAACACGTTCTTCGTCATTCCCAGCGAGGTCACCGCGGCACTCAGCGGCGTGTCCCGCGCGTTCACCGAGGCGCTGCCGAAGTCGCCGGCGACCCGCCCCGCCGCAACGGACGAACTGGCCTCCCGAGCCGCGGACGACGCGGCGGCGGCGGCATCAGCGGCCGCGGAAGCGGTGGCCGAGGCAGCGGAGCCCCCACGCGTCACCGGCCTCCCGAAAACCCGCGCCGACTAGGAAGCCCGATGCCCTGAAGGACCCCTTCATGTCATTGAGTGACATGAAGGGCTTCTTCAGGGCGTTGACCTCCGAACCGGACGGGACGGTGTCGCACCCGTCGGCACGGTGGTGCGGGACGGTCAGCGGGTGATGTGTCACCTGGCTGGGACCACCTCGCCTACCGGGCGGCGTTCGGCCTCCAGCGCGGCGAGCCGCTCGAGGGCGTCGACACCCGGGCGCGGCGCGCGACCGCGATGCGCGCGCGACGGGTCAGCGACCCCACCGTGCGCGCGGGCTGTGAAGTCGGCCAGGAGTGGATCCGCTCCGGGGCTGGCGCGGTCGCCGCGCGGTTCGCCTTCCCCGACCTTGCGGGCGTACTTCGCCGACCGGCGCGCCGCGGGGCTGAGCTGGCGGGCCATCGCGGACGAGTGCGGTCAGCCACCGACCTGGGTCCGCCGCCAGCGCTGACCTACCGTGGCCGACATGACTACCAAGAAGGACGCCGCGCAGGCCGTGCTCGACGCGAAGGCCCGGCTCGGCCTCACCTGGGCCCAGCTCGCCGACGCCGTCGAAGCCCCGCTCGCGTGGACGACGGCCGCGCTGCTCGGTCAACACCCCATGCCCAAGGACCAGGCCGAGAAGATCGCCGCGGTCCTGGAGCTCGGCGCCGCCGAAACCGCCGCGCTGCAGGCCCAGCCCACCCGAGGCGCGCTCGAGACGGCCGTGCCGACCGACCCGACGATCTACCGCTTCTACGAGGTGCTGCAGGTCTACGGCCCCACCATCAAGGAACTGATCCACGAGAAGTTCGGCGACGGCATCATGAGCGCCATCAACTTCAAGATCGACGTGGACCGCCGGGAGGACCCGTCCGGCGAGCGGGTCGTGGTCACTCTCGACGGCAAGTACCTGAAGTACCAGTGGGGCTGAGATTTGCGGAGCGGACCGCGGCCGGCCGACCTCACACCTCGGTTCGGCGTGCCGGGCCGTTTTGGTTTCGGTGCGTGGTGTAAACCCCAACGGGTGAGATCCGAATGGGGTGTGGGCTGATGGATGTGGGCCAGGTCGTCGCTGGGCGTTACCGGCTGACCGAGCGGCTCGGCGGTGGCGGCATGGGCGTGGTCTGGAAGGCCCACGACGAGCGGCTGCGCCGCACGGTCGCGGTGAAGGAGGTGCTCCTGCCGCCGGGGCTCGAGGAGTCGCGGCTCGAGGAGATCCGGCGGCGGACGATGCGCGAGGGCCGGATCGCGGCCAAGCTGCACCACCCGCAGCTGATCACCGTGTACGACGTGATCGAGGACGACGGCAAGCCGTACCTGATCATGGAGTATCTGCCTTCGCAGAGCCTCTCGCGGCTGCTCGCCGACCACGGCCTGCTCGACCCCGTCGAGGCCGCGCGGATCGGGTCGCAGGCCGCGGCCGCGCTCGCCGCGGCGCACACCGCGGGCGTGGTGCACCGTGACGTGACCGCGGGCAACATCCTCGTCGGCGACAGCGACACCGTGAAGATCACCGACTTCGGCGTTTCGCGCGTGGTCGAGGACGTCACCGGGGCGACGACGGGCGCCTTCGTCGGCACCCCGGCCTACCTCGCGCCCGAGGTCGCCCAAGGCAAGAAGGCGACGTTCGCGTCCGACGTCTACTCCCTCGGCGCGGCGCTCTACTCGGCCGTCGAGGGCACGCCGCCCGCCGGCCGCAACGACAACCCCATCGCGCTGCTGCACCGAATCGCGTCCGGCGAGGTGGTGCCGCCGAAGCGGGCCGGCCCGCTGACCGGCGTGCTCATGCGACTGCTGAGCGCCGACCCGGAACAGCGGCCGACGATGGCGGCGGCGAGGACCGCGCTCGCCGAGGTCGCGGCCGGGGTTGCACCGGCCGCCGCACCGGCGGCCACGGTGCCGGCGCCGGTCCCCGCGGTGGCGCCCGTCGCCGCGCCGGCCGACGACCAGCCGCGCCGCCGTCTGGCCGGCATCCTGCTGGCGGTGACCTGCGTGCTCGTGGCGGCCGCGGTCGCGACCACGCTCCTGCTGATCAACAACAACGAGGAGACGCCGGGCAACAACGCGGGCGCCGGCTCGTCGACGTCGGAGTCCACGGCGAACGACACGCCGACCGGCGAGCCGACTGAGCCGACGGAACCGTCCACGACGTCCAGCCGGCAGACCACGACACCGTCCGTGCCGTCCTCGTCGTCGAACGCCATCCCGCCGCCCGCGGACCCCGGCGCGGCGGTCAGCGGCTACTACGCGCTGATGCCCGGCAACCCGGACGAGGGCTTCACCCGGCTGAGCGCCAGGTTCCAGCAGAGCCCGGCAGGCGGCCCGGCGAAGTACCGGACGTTCTGGGGCGGCATCGAGTCGGTGGCGGTCTCCGAGCTCGCTGTACAGGGCGCGACCGTCGACGTGACCGTACGGTACGTGTACAAGGACGGCCGCCGGTTCGTGGAGCGACACCGCTACCAGCTGATCCAGCAGGACGGCCGCTGGCTGATCGACGCGGTCTCGGTGCTGAGCAGCACCTCCGACTCATGAGGAGGCTCCATGATCGTCCGGGTGACAGGCGCGGGGGCGGCGGTGGAGGACGTCGGCAACCTGCGTGAGCTGCGGGTGGACCTCGACGGCCCCGATGACGCGGCGGCCCGCGCCGCACTCGCCGACGCGGGCCTCGGCGAGCTGTCCGACGAGCACGCGTGGCTCAGCATCGCCGCGCTGCGCACCGCCGGCAACGGCGACGACGAGTGGCTCGCCGGGTTCGCGGACATGATCCGGTTCGCCGAGCGCGAAGGCTGGGTGTCCGGCGACCGCGTGCGCGCCCACGTGGTCCGCCCCGAGCACTGAACCGGTGCATGGTGGACCCGCTCACCACAGCTGTCCGCGCTCCTCCGCCGCCGGCCGCTCCAGGTCCAGCAGGAACCGCTTGCGCGCGAGGCCGCCCGCGTAGCCGGTGAGCTTGCCGTCCTTGCCGACGACGCGGTGGCACGCCACCAGCAGGCTCAGCGGGTTGCTGCCGACCGCGGCGCCGACCTCGCGGGCGAGCGACCGGTCGCCGAGCGCGGTGGCGATGTCGCCGTACGTCGTGGTCCCGCCGTACGGGACCGTGGCGATCTCGGCCCACACGGCGTGCTGGAAGTCGTCGCCGGCGGCGCGGGTCGGGACGTCGAACCTGGTGCGCTCGCCCGCGAAGTACTCCTTGAGCTGCTGGGTGACCGCCGCGAACCCGTGGTCGCCGCGCGGGCCGAACTTCTCGCGGTCCGGGCGCGTCCAGTGGCGCGGGAAGTACAGGCCGGTCACGACCCCGTCGTCGGCGACGACGGTGAGCTCGCCGATCGGCGAGTCGACGATGGTGTGGGTGCTCATACCCGGTAGACGCCAGAGAACCCAGTTTCGTGAGCCCGGCAAACGCCCAGGTAACACCGCGAGTCCCCGGTTCGGGACTAGCGAGTCCCCGTTTCAGGACCAGTGAGTTGTCGGTTCGCGAAACGGGGACTCGCTGTGTTTGAAACGGGGACTCGCGGGGTCGGGTGGGAGATCAGACCTCGCGGAGCGCGGTCAGCACCGCCGGGTACATGCCCGCCTTGATGGCGCCCAGCGTCTGCGGGTTCTTCCCCGCCAGCGGCCGGACCAGCGCCAGCGCCGCCGGGAGCACCTCCTCGAGCGGCACCGCCGCGTCGACGACGTCCGCGGCCGCCGCGTCGGCGCCGCCGTAGCGACGGCCGGTGGTCATGATCTCGTGCGCGGCCTTCGGCGTGAGGCGGGCCTGGATCAACGCTGCCATGCCCGGGGTGAACGGGATGTTGATGTCCACCTCTGGCAGGCAGAAGAAGCCGCGGTCGGCGCGCATCACGCGGAAGTCGTGCGCCAGCGCGAGCATGGCGCCCGCCGCGAACGCGTGCCCGGGGATCGCCGCGACGGTGGGCGCCGGGAACTCCAGCACCCGCGCCAGCAGGCCATGCACGCCGGCGACGTAGCTCTGCAGCTGGTCGCCGTGCGCACCGACCCACTCCAGGTCGAGGCCGTTGGAGTAGATCTTCCCGCCGGCCGTGGTGACGAGCGCCCTCGGCGCGTCGGCCGCCTCGACCTTGTCCAGCGCCGCGTTCACCTCAGCGAGCCAGTCCGGATGGAACCTGTTCTCACCGTCACCGAGGTCGAGCACGAAGACATCGGCATCACGGGTCAACGTCGGCATCGGACACTCCCTGCGGCGGCGACAATGGTTACCGCACCGCAGGATACTGGTCAGTAGCATTCGTGAGCACACCGCGCAGCACTCGCGCGAACGGCTCCGGCTCGCCGGCGAACCCGCCGTGGTCGCCGGGGAACTCGACCGCGGCGGTGCCGAGCGCCGCCGCGAGCGCCAGCGCGGTCCGGTTCGCGAGCTGCCCCTTCGAGGTCGCGCCAACCCCGACCACGATCCTGGTCGCGGAAGAACGCAACGCGTCGAGGTCCGGCCGCCACAGCGAGACCGTGCGGAGCAGGTTGGCGAGGAAGAACTCGATGTCCCGGACCATCGACTCGGCCGGCGCCGGCGCCCCCTCCGCGGCGGTCGGCGTGACGATGCCGACCACCTCGAGGAACCGGCCCATCGCGGGCCACACGCCGTCCCGGCGGAAGATCTCGTGGATGCCGTGCACCTCCGCGCGCCGCTCGTCGGCGTCGGGCAGCAGCTCGATGACCGGCGGCTCGTGGGCGACGAGCACCGACACCTGGTCGGGGTGCGCGGCGGCCAGCGCGAGCCCGGCGATGGCGCCGCCGCTGCTGCCGACCACACCCGCGGGCTCGTCGGTGACCTCGGCGAGGAGCCTGCTCAGATCGTCCGCGACCTGCTCCGGCGTCACCTGCGCCGCCGGGTCGTCGACCGAGCTGCGCGCGATGCCCCTCGGGTCGTACGTGACGACCGTGTGGTCCTCGGCGAGCAGCGGCGTGAGCGCGGCGAACCCGCACGCGTCCATGGGCGTGCCCATCAGCAGGAGCACCGGCCCCGCGCCGGTGACGTCGTAGCGCAGCGTGGCACCCGGCACGACGAGTTCGTGGTCAGACATGTCTCTCCTCGGTGTTTCGGCTCAAAGGCCACGCTAGTGCTCGGCGGCCCGCCACGCGCCGAGCCAGCGCGACGTGGACGACCGCCCTCCCGGGTTACACCGGGATCGATACGAGCAAACCGTTGCAAACGAATGCAAGCCGCCGTCAATAATTTTCATTGACATGTTGGCATATTGCCACTATCTGTCACTGCTGCGTATCATCCGAAGCACCTGGCAACGCTGCGAGGATGAAGGGCAGACATGCGACCCCTGCACAGCATTGTCGGCCTTCTGGCGCTGCTCCTGGCTTTCGGCACGGTCTCCGCACCCGTGCCGGCGTCGGGGGCAGCTGCCCAGGCGGTTCCGGCTGACGTCCATCTCTTTTACTACCCGTGGTACGGCAGTCCCACGGTCAACGGCAACTACCGGCACTGGCAACAGGGCGGCCACACGCCCCCCGACGACGTCGGCGCCGACTTCTACCCCGCGCTCGGCGCGTACGACTCCGGCGACACCGCCGCGCTCGACCAGCACATGGCGTGGGTGCAGCGCTCCGGCGCCGGCACGATCGTCACCAGCTGGTGGGGCCAGGGGTCCTATGAGGACACTCTGGTCCCGAAGATCCTTACAGCGGCGGCGAAGTACGGCATCAAGGTCGCCTGGCACCTGGAGCCCTACGCGAACCGCACGGCGGCCTCGACGGTCGCGGACATCAACTACATCAACTCCCGCTACGGCTCCAGCCCGGCGTTCTACCGGGACGCGGCGCACGGCAACCGCTCGGCGTTCTACGTCTTCGAGAGCCTGCGCATCACCGACTGGACCGCGCTGGAGGAAGTGACGGGCACCAGCATCGTGCTCGCGCAGACCACCGACACGTCCAAGGTGGCCCACTTCGGCGGGATGTACACCTACGACGGGATCGCGGGCGCGACCGCGCCGGGGTGGAAGAACGCCTCGGACTTCTGCAAGGCCAACGGGTTGGTCTGGGCGCCGTCGGTGGCGCCGGGCTACCTCGATGACCGCGCGGTGCCGGGCAACACGACCCCGACCGTCGACCGGGACAACGGCGCCGCCTACGACCGGCAGTGGGGCAACGCGCTCGCACCGGCCACCGGCGGCGCGCCGACCTGGGTGTCGGTCACGTCGTTCAACGAGTGGCACGAGGGCTCGATCCTCGAGCCGGCCCGGTCGAACCCGCCCGGCGGGCACGGCTACCTGACCTTCGAAGGCGCGTACGGCAAGACCGGCGCGGCCGCGGAGACGGCCTACCTGGACCGGACCAACTACTGGGTCGACCAGTTCACCGGGGGCGGCGTGCCGCCGGCGAACCCGGACCTGGCGCGTGGCAAGCCAATCACGGCCAGCAGCACGCAGCCGGGCTACCCGGCGACCGCCGCGAACGACGGGAACCAGGGCAGCTACTGGGAAAGCGCGAACCGCGCGTTCCCGCAGTCGATCACCCTGGACCTCGGGTCCGCGCAGGACGTGAGCCGGCTCGTGCTGTCGCTGCCCGGTTCGTGGGGCACGCGGACGCAGACCATCCAGGTGCTGGCCGGCACCGACGGCTCGGCCTACACCACCGTCGCGGGCGCCACCGGGTACCGCTTCGACCCCGCGGCGCAGAACACCGTCACGGTCCCGCTCACCGCGGGCTCGCGCCGGTACGTGCGGCTGGTCGTCACCGCGAACACCGGCTGGCCCGCAGGTCAGCTCGCCGAGATCCAGGCTTACCGATCTTAGGAAGGACGCCGATGTCCCTGCAAAAACGGCGTCGGTACGGCGTGCTCGCCGCACTGCTGCTCACCGCGATAGTCGTCCCCGCCCCGGTCGCACAGGCCGGGTCCGTCATCCCGCCCGGCGACTACCAGCAGGTCCAGCTGGCCTCCGGCGGCGGGGAGCTCGGCGAGGCCATGTCGCTCGCCGTGCTGCCCAACCGGTCGGTCGTGCACACCGCGCGGGACGGCACGGTCCGCGTCACCGACGCGGCCGGAGCCACCACCACAGCCGGCAAACTGACCGTCTACACCCACGACGAGGAGGGTCTGCAGGGCGTCGCGGCGGACCCGAACTTCGCCACCAACAGGTTCATCTACCTCTACTACTCCCCCGCGCTCACCACCCCGGGCGGCGACGCGCCGACCGAGGGCACGCAGGCGGACTGGGACCGGTGGAAGGGTGAGCTGCGGCTGTCGCGGTTCGTCCTCAACACCAACAACACCCTCGACCTCGCCAGCGAGAAGATCGTGCTGCGGGTCGCGAACGACCGGGGCCAGTGCTGTCACGTCGGCGGCGACATCGACTTCGACGCGGCCGGAAACCTCTACCTGACAACGGGTGACGACACGAACCCGTTCCAGTCCGACAGCTACACCCCGATCGACGAGCGCACGAACCGCAACCCGCAGTTCGACGCGCAGCGCAGCTCCGGCAACACGAACGACCTGCGCGGCAAGGTGTTGCGGATCAAGCCGCAGGCCGACGGCACGTACACGATCCCGTCCGGCAACATGTTCGCGCCGGGCACGGCCAGCACCCGCCCGGAGATCTACGCGATGGGGTTCCGCAACCCGTTCCGGATGAGCGTGGACAAGGCGACCGGGATCGTCTACCTCGGCGACTACGGTCCGGACGCGGGCTCGACGAACCCGAACCGCGGTCCTGGCGGCCAGGTCGAGTTCAACCGGATCACCGCGCCGGGCAACTACGCGTGGCCGTACTGCACCGGCACGAACACGGCCACCGAGACCTACAACGACTTCATGTTCCCGTCCGGCCCGTCCGGCGCGAAGTTCGACTGCACGACCGGCCCGACGAACAACTCCTTCCGCAACACCGGTCAGCAGAAGCTGCCGGCCCCGAAGCCGGCGTGGATCAAGTACGGCGGCGACAGCGGCACCCCGCCGGAGTTCGGCGGCGGCTCCGAGTCACCGATGGGCGGCCCGGTCTACCGGTACGACCCGAACCTGAGCTCGGCGATCAAGTTCCCGCAGTCGTTGGACGGCCGGTACTTCGCCGGCGAGTACGGGCGCCAGTGGATCAAGGCGATCGAGGTCACCAGCAGCGGCGGCGTCGGCGACATCGGGGCGTTCCCGTGGACCGGCACGCAGGTGATGGACATGGCGTTCGGTCCGGACGGCGCGCTGTACGTGCTCGACTACGGCTCCGGCTCGAACAACCAGGCACTGTGGCGGGTCGAGTACATCGGCAACCAGAACCGCAACCCGATCGCGAAGGCCGCGGCCGACAAGACGTCCGGACCCTCGCCGCTGACGGTCGCCTTCTCCTCGGCCGGCAGCTCCGACCCGGAGGGCGGCGCGCTGACCTACCAGTGGGACTTCGGGGACGGCACCACGTCGACGGCGGCGAACCCGACGAAGACGTACAACACCAACGGGAACTACACGGCGACACTGACCGTGCGGGATCCCCAGAGCCTGCCCGGATCGGCGAACGTGCAGATCTCGGTGGGCAACACGGCGCCGTCGGTCACGATGTCCTCGCCGGCGGACGGTGCGCTGTTCTCCTTCGGGGACACGGTGAACTTCACCGTGAACGTGTCCGACCCGGAGGACGGCGCGATCGACTGCACGAAGGTCAAGGTCCGCTACCTGCTGGGACACGACAGCCACCAGCACGAGCTGACGTCGAAGAACGGCTGCACCGGGTCGATCACGACGCCGGTCGACGGTGAGCACGACCCGGCGGCGAACGTGTTCGGCGTGTACGACGCCGAGTACACCGACGCCGGCGGCCTGACCACGCACAGCGTGCGCAAGCTGCAGCCGAGGCACCGGCAGGCCGAGCACTTCAGCGCGCAGTCCGGTGGGCTGCAGCTGGCGCAGCACGCGGGGGCGGAGGGCGGTCAGACGGTCGGCTTCACCGACAACAACGACTGGATCTCGTTCACTCCGTACGCGCTGAGCGGTGCGGCGAGCTTCACCGCACGGGTGTCGTCCGGCGGCCCGGGCGGCACGGTGGAGGTCCGGGCGGGCTCGGCGACCGGCACGTTGCTGGGTTCCGCCGCGGTGGCGAACACGGGCGGCTGGGACACGTTCGCGAACGTGTCCGGGACGCTCGCGAACGTGCCGAGCGGCACCACCCAGCTGTTCCTGGTGTTCAAGGGAGTCACGGGACAGGGCAACCTGTTCGACGTGGACGCGTTCACGCTGAACCCGGCCGGCGCGGGCGTGACCCGCTCCGCTGAGGGCGAGGCGTGGTCGTCGACGGGCGGCGTGCTGCGCGCGACGCACACGAACGCGAGCGGCGGCGCGACCGCTGGCCACATTGAGAACGGTGACTGGGTCGGCTACTCGCAGCTGAACACGAGTGGTGCCAAGGGTTTCACGGCACGCATCTCGTCGGCGGGCGCGGGCGGCACGATCACCGTCCGGTCCGGTTCGCAGACCGGCACGGTGCTCGGCTCGGTGACGGTGCCGAACACCGGCAGCTGGGAGACGTTCCAGGACGTGTCGGCGACCCTGACCGGCAATGTGTCGGGCCCGCTGTTCCTCACGTTCACGGGAGGTGCCGGCGCACTGTTCGACGTCGACACCGTGACGTTGCGGTTCTAGCCGCGTGACAGCCGTGCCCTCGCCGAGGCCCGACCTCGGCGAGGGCACGGCTGTACGCTCCCCCTAGCGGTCTGGCCGAACGGCCGCCGGTGCGGTAGGACTGCCCCATGCCGCTGCTGAACGATCTGCTCGCCGCCATCGCCACCAGCCGTGTCGAGATCGTCGACCTGACCGCGCCGCTGTCCGAGGAGACCCCGATCCTCCAGCTGCCGGAGCCGTTCGCGAACACGATCTCCTTCTCGCTGGAGCAGATCAGCCGCTACGACGACGCCGGCCCGTTCTGGTACTGGAACAACATCCACACCGGCGAGCACACCGGCACGCACGTCGACGCGCCGGTGCACTGGGCGTCCGGGCGGGACAGCGCCGACGTCTCGCAGCTGCCGTTGCGACAGCTGGTGGCGCCCGCCGCGGTCGTGGACATGGCCGACCGGGCCGACGACGACCCGGACTTCCTGCTCCAGATCGACGACGTCAAGCGTTGGGAGGTCGAGCACGGCCCACTCCCGGCCGGCGGCTGGCTGCTGCTGCGCACCGGCTGGGACGAGCGCTCCACCGACGCGGCCCGGTTCCTCAACGCCGACGAGACCGGCCCGCACTCGCCCGGCGTGTCCGCGGAGTGCGCGCGGTGGCTCGCGCAGGAGACCGAGCTGGTGGGCCTTGGCGTGGAGACGGTCGGCACCGACGCGGGCGCCGCACACGGTTTCGACCCGCCGTTCCCGTGCCACAACTACTTCCTCGGCGCCGGCAAGATGGGGCTGACGCAGCTGCGCAACCTCGCGGCGCTGCCGCCGGCCGGCGCGGTGCTGGTGGTCTCGCCGCTGCCGATCGTCGGCGGGTCGGGCAGCCCGGCGCGGGTGTACGCGCTGGTCGAGCGGTGACCACGACGGCGGAGCTGGTCGGCCGCACGCTCGCGGAACTCGGTGTGGCACAGGCGTTCGGCGTCGTCGGGAGCGGCAACTTCGTGGTGACGAACGCGTTGCGCGGACACGGCGTGCCGTTCGTCGCCGCCCGCCACGAGTGCGGCGCCGCGACCATGGCCGACGCGTACGCGAGGATGAGCGACCGGGTCGCCGTGGTCACCACGCACCAGGGCTGCGGGCTGACGAACGCGCTGACCGGCATCGCGGAGGCGGCCAAGAGCCGGACGCCGCTCCTCGTGCTCGCGGCCGACACCCCGAGCGCCGCGGTCGGCTCGAACTTCCGCGTCGACCAGGACGCGGCCGTGGCCGCTGTCGGCGCCGTGCCGGAACGGGCGCACTCCGCGGCGTCCGCCGTCGCCGACACGGTGCGCGCGTACCGGACCGCCGTGCACGAACGCCGGACGGTGGTGCTGAACCTGCCGCTGGACGTGCAGGCCGCACCGGCCGAGCCGCGGGTCCCGACTCCACTGCCGGTGCCACTTCCCGTCCGCCCCAACGCGGCGGCCGTCGACGCGCTGGCAGAGGCGGTCGGCGCGGCCGCGCGGCCCGTGTTCGTCGCCGGGCGGGGCGCCAGGGCGGCCGGGCCGGAGCTGCGGGCGCTCGCCGACACGACCGGCGCGCTGCTCGCCACCTCCGCCGTCGCGAACGGACTCTTCCACGACGACCCGTGGTCGCTCGGCATCTCCGGCGGGTTCGCGTCGCCGCTCGCCGCCGAGCTGATCGCGAGCGCGGACCTGGTCGTCGGCTGGGGCTGCGCGCTCAACGACTGGACCACGCGCCACGGCACGCTGATCGGGCCCGCGACGACGATCGCGCAGGTCGACCTGGACCCGGCCGCGCTCGGCCGGCACCGGCGGGTCGACGTCGGGGTGCTCGGCGACGTCGCGGAGACCGCGCGGGACACCCGCGCCAGACTGTCCACACGGGACGGTTGGCGCACCCCGGAGCTGCGCGGGCGCATCGCGGGATCGCGCTGGCGCGACGTCGGCTTCACCGATGAGTCCACAGTGGACCGAATCGACCCGCGCGCGCTGACCGTCCGGCTGGACGAGCTGCTGCCGGCCGACCGGGTTGTCGCGGTCGACTCCGGCAACTTCATGGGTTACCCGAGTGCCTACCTCGACGTGCCGGACCAGTACGGATTCTGCTTCACGCAGGCGTTCCAGTCGATCGGGCTCGGGCTCGCCACCGCGGTCGGCGCCGCACTCGCCCGTCCGGACCGGCTGCCGGTGGCGGCGCTCGGCGACGGCGGCTTCCTGATGAGCGTCGCCGAGCTGGACACCGTTGTGCGGCTGGGACTGCCGATGGTGATCGTGGTCTACAACGACGACGCGTACGGCGCGGAGGTCCACCACTTCGGCGACGCCGACATGACCACCGTGCGCTTTCCCCCGACCGACCTGGCCGCGATCGCCGCGGGTTTCGGCTGCGCGAGCCACACCGTCCGCACGGCCGCCGACCTCGACGGCCTGACCGACTGGCTGGCGGGCCCCCGCGACCGCCCACTGCTGCTCGACGCGAAGATCACCAGCGACGGCGGCTCGTGGTGGCTAGCGGAAGCCTTCCGGTGAGCCGGCGTCACATGGCGGCTACCGGAACTGGTGGGTCGGCTGCCCGAAGAACTCGAGTGACGCCGCCTCGTCGGCGTCGGTGGGTTCGTCGTCTGAGTCGGTGGCCGGCGGCAGCGGCTGGCCCGCCAGCTCCGTGCGGTACATCGTCAGCTGGTGCCGCGCCCACGGCTCGAACGCGTCGCCCGGGTAGCCGGGGACCACCTGCGAGATGGCGCGCGCCGCGTGGTCGAGCGCGAGGCCGCCGTAGTAGTACGCGCTGTCCAGCTGGCCGAGCAGCTCCTCGAGCGTCGGCCGAACATACTGGTACAGCACGAAAGCCGACCGTTCGTGCAGGTCGTTGACCAGCGACCAGACGGCCCGCTGGGGTGTCTCGCCGCCGGACGGGTACGCCAGCAGGTCGACGTGGTACGCGAGCCAGTACACGGCCTCCCGCACGGCCGCGAGCGCCGGCTCGCCCACGAGCCGGTTCGACAGCTCCTGCCGCCACCCGACGACGTCCTGCGCGGTCGTGGCCAGCCAGCCGCCGTGCTCGTCGAGCCGGCCGCCGAACGCGGAGAGGCGATCGGCGAGGACGGCGAGCCACTCGAGGTAGGTGTCGAGGTCCGGCGACACCGCGAACCACTGCGCGGCGGCGAACACGGCGGCCTCGTACTCCTCGGGGGACACGGTCGCCTCGACCGACTGCGGCCCGCTCGGCCCGACGGCTGTGCGCACCCGGCCCGCCGCGCCGGCCGCGAGGTTCTGCAGCGGTTCTGCGCCGACGGCCTTCGCCATCGACGTGACCGCCTTGGACCGCGCGACCTCCTGCGCGGTGGCCGCCGCGGTGCCGGCGAAGTGCGCGAGCCGCCGCGCCGTCCCGGTCCGCTCGTCGAGCGCCTGCTTCAGCTCGCCGACCGCCGCGTAGAACTCGTCGTACGTCTCGTCGAGCGCGGCAAGGTGCCGGTCGTAGCGCTGCCGACCCTGCAGCCGCGGCCGCCCGCCCGCCGACGCGACGAACTCGAAGGCGGCGGACTGGCGCGGGTGGTACTCGGCGAGCCAGTCCCGGTAGAGCTGGTGCCACACACCCGTCGTCTTCTTCAGCAGGCCCTCGGCGTTCTTCGGCCGCGCGACGCCGAGGATGGCGTCCGCCTCGACCGTCACCCAGGAGAACTCGTCGTCGTCCGGCATGGCGCTCCTCGCTCGGGGTGGCCCGCAACCAGAGTCCGGGGCACCGGCGGGGAACACACTGGGGAACGACCCTAGGACGGCCCTAAGGTTTCCGCGCTACAACCAGTCGCGGCGCTTGAAGAGCAGGTACAGACCGCCGGCGGCCACGACGATCACCACCGCGGACGTCACGAACCCCCACGGCTGGCCGACGCCGGGGTACGGCACGTTCTGCCCGTAGAACCCGGTGATCGCGGTCGGCACGGCGATCACCGCCGCCCAGCCGGTCACCTTCTTCATGATCAGGTTGAGTCGGTTGCTCTGGATGTTGAGCTGGGTCTCGCGGATCGTCGCGATGAGGTCGCGCAACGACTCCGTCCACTCCGTGGCACGCAGCACGTGGTCGTAGACGTCCTGGTAGTACGGCATCATCGCGGAGTCGACGATGCCCTGGTCACGCCGCATCAGCGTGTTCACGACCTCGCGCATCGGCAGCACCACCCGCCGCAGCGTGCCGAGCGACTTGCGCAGCGCGAGCGTCCGCCGCTGCATGTCCGTGTCGCGCGACCGTTCCTCGAAGACCAGGTCCTCCAGTTCCTCGACGAGGCCGTCGAGGCTCTCCACCGCGTCGAAGTGCGTGTCGACGACATAGTCGAGCAGGCCGTGGACCAGGAACCCGACCCCGTTCTTCGCGAGGTGGGCCATGTCGTCCCAGCGGCGCACGACGGCGTCGATGTCGAACCGGTCGCCGCCCCGGACGGTGATCACGGCCGTCGGGGTGATGAACACGCCCAGCTCGGCGGTGTCCAGCCTGCGGGTCTCGGTGTCGAGCGACACCGCGTACGCCGTGAGGTAGCTGTGGCCGTCGTACTCGTCGACCTTCGCGCGCTGCCTCGACTGCAGCGCGTCCTCGACGGCCAGCTCGTGCAGCCCCAGCTCGGCGGCGACCTTGGCCAGGTCGTCCTCGGTCGGGTCGCCGAGGTCGACCCACACGGTCAGGTCGTCGTCCCGCAGGTACTCCGAGAGTTCCGACGCCGGCACGTCCTCGGCCTCGAGGACCCCGTTTCGGTACAGGCGGCTTCGTGTCACAGCACCCGAGCCTAGCCCCGCGTGGCGGACCTCACAGCACGAGCTCATGCGCTCTGACCTGCGGGGATGACCGGCGCTCATTCAGTCGTTCGCGCCCATTCCAGACATCTCGGGGAAACGCTCCCGGCACCTCAGATTTACCTGTCCTCGCCCGCGCACCCGGTGTTCGACGTGATCAGCAGGGACTGGCTGGCCGGCGCCGTCGAGGTGGCGTCGGCGCGGATCGACCAGCCGCTGCGGCGGGGGCTGGAACGCACCCTCGACCTGGCGCTGTGGCTGGACATGTACCGGCCGGTCCTCAAACTGTCCTGAGTGGACCCACGCCCCGCGGCCCGGCGGCGTGTTCCTCGCGAGCGTCCGCGACTACGACGCGCTGGTCCGCGACCGGGTCGCCGGCGTCATGCCGACCACCTACGGCGGCGACACCAGCGGCGACACTGGCAGCGGCACCGGCGGCGGCCGCCGGATCGTCGGCCAGTCCTGGACCTGGACCGACGACCACCGGTGGACGGACCCCGAGGACAGCGGCTACCGCGGAGGTGTTCGCCTTCCTCGCCGACGGGTCCAACGATCCCAAGTTCAGCCCCCGCGTGCAGAAGATGGCGAAGACGACGGACGGCCCGACCGGCGAGGGCACCGTGTACGCCAGCACCGTCAAGGACGCCGGCATGACCACCAGCCGCGAGTTCCGCATCACCGCTTTCGAGGAGCCGCAGAAGATCCGCTGGGCGGAGCTGTCGAAGAACCTGGTGACCGCGGTCGAGGGCGGCTACGACCTCGAGGCCGTCTCGGACACCACCACCCGACTCCGCGAACCGCATCAAGGCGGCGATCGAGGCGACCTGACGGTTCGGGGCCGATGCCATGAAGGACCCCTTCATGTCACTCAACGCCATGAAGGGGTCCTTCATGGCATCGGGCCTTCCTCGACGCGAACCGGGCGGCGAGCTGACTGATATTCGCGGGCCAGGGCCGGCGTGATCACCTAGGCTGCCGCCATGCTGCCCTGGTCGACCACGCTCTCCGGTCGGTTCGACACCGACATCGTGCGTAGTGAGCTGCTGCGCGACAACCCGCTCGGCGACCCGCACGAGCGGCCGATCCACGTCTACCTCCCGCCCGGCTACGACGAGTCGGGCGACCGGCGTTACCCCGCGGTGTACGTGATTCAGGGCTACACCGGGACCGTGTCGGGATGGTTCAACCGGGTCGCGTTCCGGCAGCCGTTCCCCGAGCTGGCCGACGCGATGTTCGCCTCGGGCGGGGCGCCGCCCGCGATCGTGGTCTACGTCGACGCGTGGACCGCGCTCGGGGGCAGCCAGTTCGTCGACTCCCCCGCCACCGGGCGCTACCACTCCTACCTGTGCGACGAGGTCGTGCCGTGGGTCGACGCGCGCTACCGCACCATCGCCGACCGCGACCACCGCGGCATCACGGGCAAGTCCAGCGGCGGGTACGGCGCGATGATCACGCCGATGCTGCGGCCGGACCTGTTCGGCGCGCTCGCGACGCACGCCGGCGACGCCGCCTTCGAAGCCTGCTACCTGCCCGACTTCCCGCGCGTGGCACGGCTGCTGCGCGACCAGTACGACGGCTCGTACGCCGCCTTCATCGCCGACCACGGGTCCCGGCGGCACGGCGCCAAGGAGTCCGACCTGGACCTGATCGAGATCTACGGCTACGCGGCGGCCTACTCCGGCAACGCGGACGGCTCGGTGTCGCTGCCCTTCGACGACACCGGCGCGCTCGTACCGGACGTGTGGGCACGCTGGCTCGAGTGGGACCCCGTGCGGATGGCGGCGAAACCGGACCACGCGGCGGCGTTGCGGTCGATGAAGGGCATCTGGATCGACGCCGGCACGCGGGACGAGTACTACCTCGACCTCGGCGCGACCGCGTTCCGCAGAGCCGTCGGCGCGGCCGGGGTGTCGGACTCGAACGTCTACTTCGAACTGTTCGACGGCAGGCACGGCGGGATCGAGTACCGCTACCCGCTCTCGCTCGCGTGGCTGTGCGAGCGGCTCGCCTGAGCGATGGTGAGCGGGCGCGGGAACCCGCTCACCATCAGGTCAGTACGGGAACTGGCGACGTCCCCGGTGGACCGAGATCCATTTCAGCGTCGTGAACTCGTTGAGGCTCCACTCGCCGTTGAGGCGGCCGTGCCCGGACTGCTTCTCGCCGCCGAACGCGACGATCGGCTCGTCGTGGATGGTCGTGTCGTTGATGTGGACCATGCCGGTCTCGATGCGCTTGGCCAGCTCGACACCGTGGTCGAGGTCGCGCGTGTGGATGGCGCCGGACAACCCGGAGCGGCTGTCGTTGGCGATCGCCACCGCCTGCTCCTCGTCGTCGAACGCCATCACGCACGCGACCGGGCCGAACATCTCGTTCCGCATCACCGACATCTCCGGCGTGACGTCGACGAGCACGGTCGGCGCGAACAGCGTGCCGCTCACCTCGCCGCGCAGCACCGCCCGCGCACCCTCCGCGATCCCCGCCTCGACCTGATTGTTGAGCAGGTCGGCCTGGCGCTGGTTGATCAGCGGGCCGATGACCGTCGCCGGGTCGCGAGGGTCGCCGACCGGCAGCGACGCCGCCTTCGCCACGTACTTGCCGAGGAACTCGTCGTAGACGTCCCGGTGCACGAGCACGCGGTTGGCCGACATGCAGATCTGGCCCTGGTGGGTGAACCGGGAGAACACGGCCGCGTCCACCGCGAGGTCGACATCGGCATCGGCGAGCACGATCAACGCGCTGTTGCCGCCCAGCTCCAGGATCGGCTTCTTGAAGTTGCGCGCCGCCACCTCGGCGACATGCCGGCCGACCGCGGCCGAACCGGTGAACGAGATGACCCTCGGGATCGGATGCTCCAGGAACGCGTCGCCCACCACCGCGATCTCCGTGACGACCACGTTGAGCAAACCGGCCGGCAGCCCCGCGGCCTCGAAGATCTCACCGAGCAGCGTGCCACCGGTGATCGGGGCGTCCTCGTGCGGCTTGAGCACCACACCGTTGCCGGCCCCCAGCGCGGGCGCGACCGACTTCATCGACAGGAAGAACGGGAAGTTGAACGGACTGAGCACGCCGACGACGCCGACCGGCTCGCGGTAGAGCCGGTTCTCCTTCTCATCGATGGGGGACGGCAGGATCCGGCCCTCCATGCGCAGCGGGAACGTGCCCGCCTCCTTCAGCATGTCGAGCACCAGACCGATCTCGAACATGGCCTTGAGCCGGGTGCCACCCAACTCGGCGATGATCGTCTCGGCGATCTCGTCGGTGTGCTCCTCGACGTACCGGACCGCGCGTTCGAACACCGCACGCTTGGCGTACGGGTTCACCCGATCCCACTCGAGCCTGGCCCGCCGCGCTGACTGGTACGCCTCGTCGACGTCGGCCACGCTCGCGATGGTGAACTCCGCGACGGTCGATCCGTCGTACGGGTTGCGATCGAGAAGGACCTTCTCCGCCGCCCCGTCGCGCCAGACCCCGCCGATGAACTGCTTGCTGTGCATGACAGTCATGGTCCCATGGCGGCTGGATTACGTTGCCTCTACCGACACGAATCGTGACCGCGCGGTTTCTCTAGGCTGACACGACTTTGCATCTGCACGCGGCGAACGTCCTGGGCGGGCGCGGAATGCAAATGACGCTCCGTGCTCGGACTCGACCCGTCTGGTCGCTGGTCCCGCTGCGCACGCCTTCCTAACGTGGTCTGCGTGAAGTGAGAACTTTCCTCACTTTCACGGGTTCGAGAAGGGAACCCTGCTGATGAAACCCACACTCCGACTATTTGCCGTGGCGGCGACCGCCGCGGCACTCGTGCCGCTCGGTTTATCGAGCGCGCAAGCATTTCCGGCCGGTTACGGCGAGCCGGTCGCCCGCGCGGCGGCCGCGTCGCTCGACGGCATGAGCACGGCCGATGCGATGCGGCAGCTGGCCGCGCAGCCCGGCATGATCGCGACCGGCGAGGCGCTGGTCGACAAGGTCGGCGACAGCTCGGCCGGCATGTGGCTCGACCACCGCACGGGGTCCGTGGTGGTCAACGTCGTCGACGAGCCGGCGGCGGCCACGGTCCGGGCGAGCGGCGCGAGCGCGCGCGTCGTCGAGCACAGCATGACGGAACTCGAGTCGGCCCGGGACGCGGTGGCGAAGACGCTGCCCTCGGACACGGCCGCGGGGATCGACGTTCGGGCCAACCAGGTCGTGGTCCAGATCGGCGACGCCGCAACGGATGTGGACACGTTGACCGCCACGGCGGCGCGGTTCGGGTCGATGGTGCGCACCGAGCACCTCACCGGCTCGTTCGACACCGCGATCTCCGGCGGCGACGCCATCACCGGCAGCGGTGGGCGTTGCTCGCTCGGGTTCAACACCACCAACAACACCGGGATCACGGCGGGCCACTGCACCGCGGCGATCGCGTCGTGGAACGACCCGAACGGCTCGTACTACGGCCCGTCGATCGGGGCGTCCTTCCCCGGCAACGACTACGGCCTGATCCGCAACGACGGCGGGTTGGCGCAGCCGGGTGATGTGAACCTGTACAACGGCAGCTATCAGGACATCACCAACGCGGCCGACCCGGCGCCGGGGATGTCGGTGTGCAAGAGCGGCAGCACTACCGGCCTCACCTGCGGCACGGTCTACCAGGTCGGCATGACCATCTGCTACGCGGAGGGCTGCGTGTACAACATGGCGCAGAGCGACGCGTACGTGCAGCCGGGCGACAGCGGCGGCTCGTGGTTCTCCGGCTCGGTGGCGGTCGGCATCACCTCCGGCATGGGCGGTGGCTTCAGCTACTTCCAGCCGGTCGTGCCCGGGCTGAACATGTTCGGGGTGTGGGTGTTCTGACGGTGTTCCGGTGCGGGCCGCTCCCGGCCCGCACCGGGTCCGCCGCTAACGCTGCGGCGTAAGGGTCTTCGACCACAGGCTCGCGCCCGCCCCGTCACGCAGGTGCACGGTCAGCGCGCCACTGCGGCCGTCGACCTGGACCTCGCCGAAGTGCTGGAAGCCCTCCAGCGGCGAGGTGTTCGCGCGCGGTGGGACGTGGGTGAAGACGGCCTCCGGGCCGAACGTCGGGTCGAGGGTGTTGGGGCCGAACGCGCCCGCGTGCAGCGGGCCGGACACGAACTCCCAGAACGGGTCGAAGTCGCCGACCGCCGCGCGGTCCGGTGAGTAGTGGTGGGCCGCGGTGTAGTGGACGTCGGCGGTGAGCCAGACGACGTTGCGGACGCGGCGACGCGCGAGCGCGCGCAGGACGCCGGCCAGCTCGTGCTCCCGGCCGCCGGGCGCGCCGGGCAGCCCGTTCGCGACACCCTCGATGTCGTTGCCGTCCGGCACCGTGAGCCCGACCGGCAGGTCGGCGGCGACGATCTTCCAGGTGGCGGTGCTCCTGGCGAGCGAGTCGACGAGCCAGCGGGCCTGGCGCTCACCGAGGATGACACCCTGCCCGTCGCGCGGCGCGGTGTTGGCGTCCTTGTAGGTGCGCATGTCGAGCACGAAGACGTCGACGTGCCGGCCGTAGGAGAAGCCGCGGTAGACGCGGCCGTCGACGGCTCGGCGCGCGTCGATCGGCTGCCACTCGTGGAACGCGCGGAAGGCGCGGGCGGCGAGCACGTCGACACGCTTCTCCGTGTACTGCGGCAGGTCCAGGATCTCGCCGGGGTACCAGTTGTTGGTGACCTCGTGGTCGTCCCACTGCACGATCGACGGGACGCGGGCCGCGAACGCGCGGACGTTGTCGTCGAGGAGGTTGTAGGCGAACTGGCCGCGGTACTCGTCGAGCGTCTCGGCGACCTTGCTCTTCGCCGGGGTGACGAGGTTGCGCCAGACCCGGCCGTCCGGCAGCGCGACCGTCTCGGTCAGCGGGCCGTCGGCGTAGACGGTGTCGCCGCTGTGGAGGAAGAAGTCGGGCCGGCGGGCGAGCATGGCGCGGTAGGCGGTCATACCGCCGATGTCGGGGTTGATCCCCCATCCCTGCCCCGCGACGTCGCCGGACCACGTGAACCGCACGTCGGCCGGGCCGACCGGCGCGGTCCGGAACGACCCCACCAGCGGCTCGCCGCGCACGCGCCCGTCGAGGTCCTCCGCCGTGACGCGGTAGTGGACCTCCTGGCCCGGCGGCAGGTGGTCGAGCCGCAGCCGGCCGGTGCCGTCGGTCGCCGGGGTGAGGACCGGCCCCCGGATCGTGCGCGCGTCACGGAAGTCGTCCCCCCGCGCCACCTCGACGAGCATGCGGGCGGGCCGGTCGGCGCGGGTCCACAGGATGGCGCCGTCGGTGGTCACGTCGCCGGTCTGCACCCCGTGCGTGAGCACCGGCCGCTGCCGAGTCGCCACCGCGACCCCGGGAAGCGCCACACTCGCCGCGACCCCGGCCGCCCCCGCCAACAGCACCGTCCGTCTGGAAACCCGCTCGTTCGTCATGGACGCTGTTCTAACCCGCCCCTCTGCGCCCGACGACCAACACCGGTTGACCAGCACATGACGATTCACCGTCACGAGCAGCCCCGCCCGGCGCTCAGCGCACGGTGTACGGCCCGGTCGACACGGCGTGGTAGCCCTTCGCGCCGACGGCCGCGGCCAGCGGGCTGCGGAAGTCCTCGCCGGCGCGCAGCGCGTCCAGCACGTGCCGGAAGTCGTACCTCGGCCGCCACCCGAGCGCCGAGCGCGCGCGGTCGTTGACGTACACGCGGTCGACCTCGTCGAACATCCGCCAGCCCCGGCGCGCGTACTCGGCGGGCTGGTCCGGGAACAGCCGCGCGACGACCGCGCCGGCCGTCCCGTGCAACGCGGCGAGGTCGGCCCGCGTGAACGGGGTCGTCGCGCTGACGATGTACCGGCCGAAACCCAGCTCCGGCGCGCGGGTCAGCGCGAGCAGGTGCGCGTCGACCACGTCGGCGAGGTCGACCCGCCGGTACAGGAACTCGTTGGCCTTGATGTTCGCGTCCTCGTACGCGTCGCGCACCTCGTCGCGGTCGTCGGCCTCCGGGAAGAACCGCGACGTGCGCAGCACGACCACCGGCAGCCCGTGGTCGCGGTGGACGAGCTCGCACAGGTTCTCCGCGGCGGTCTTGGTCACGCCGTAGACGTTGCGCGGCACCGGGACCACGTCCTCGGTGAGCCAGGTCGCCGGCGCACCGGCGACGCCCGGCGTGAGCGCGCGGCCGAACGCGCTCGTGGTGCTGGTGAAAACGAAGCTCGCGACCCCTGCCGCCACCGACTCCTCGAGCAGCGTGAGCGTCCCGGTGATGTTCGTGTCGACGAACGCCTGCCGTCCGTGCGACCCGACGTGCGGCTTGTGCAGCGTCGCCGGGTGCAGCACCTCGGTCACCCCGTCCAGGCACGCCCGCACCACGTCCCGGTCGTCGACCGACCCGACGACCGTCGTGAACGGCGAGTCGAGCACGTCGACGCCGACCACGTCGCGGCCCTGCTCGGACAAGACCCGGACCAACGCCTCACCGAGGTGTCCGGCACTGCCGGTCACCAGCACTTTCCCTGTTGTCACGGGCAGCAGACTAGTGGTACGACAAGAGCTCTGGACACCTCACCGCTGGAGGGCATGGTGCGTTTCCGGGGACTCCTTCTTGCCTTTGTGCTCGTGCTCAGCACCGTTCTCACCTTGCCGGCCGCCGCGGCGCGGGCCGGGGCGTGGGTGGTGCGCACGCAGCAGCTCGACGACCGACTGGTCGAGCTGACCGTGCACTCCCCCGCCGTCGGGCGCGACGTCGGGGTGCGGTTGTTGCTGCCGCCGGACTACGAGCGCCTCCCGCACCGGAAGTGGCCGACCATCTATCTGTTGCACGGCTGCTGCGACGGCGACACCGGCTACCGCAGTTGGACGAACAACACCGACGTCGAGGTGCTGTCCGCGCGGACGAACGCCCTCATCGCGATGCCGGAGGCCGGGCCGGCCGGGTTCTACTCGAACTGGCTGGACGGGCCGGCCTGGGAGACGTTCCACCTGACCGAGCTGCGCCGGATCCTCGAGCACGACTACCGGTCCGGGTCGCGGCGTGCGGTGGCGGGCCTGTCGATGGGCGGGTTCGGCGCGCTGTCCTACGCGGCACGCCACCCGGGGTTCTTCAAGGCGGCGGCGTCGTTCAGCGGGGTCGTGCACCCGACCTACCAGGGCGCTCGCAGCACCGAGCTGGTACAGGGCATCGTGGCCGGGACCGGCAGCGACCGGAACGCGCTGTGGGGCGATCCTGTTGCCGACGCCCGGATCTGGGCCGCCCACAATCCCTACGACCTGGCACGGCGGCTGCGCGGCATTCCGGTGTACCTGTCCGCGGGCAACGGGGAGCCGGGGCCGCTCGACCCGCCCGGCGCGACACCCGACGGTCTCGAGCAGCTGCTCGGCGAGCAGTCGGTCGCGGTGGCGGACCGGTTGCGCGCCAAGGGGGTCGACGTGCGGACGGACTTCTACGGGCCGGGCCGGCACGCGTGGCCCTACTGGGAGCGCGCGCTGCACCGGTCGTTCCCGTTGCTGGTGGGCGCGATCCGCTGAACAAGGGTGCCGCTAGGGGAATTTCATTGCGGCAGTCCACCAGAGATCGACGAAGGCCAAAACCCTGAACTTCGCGAAACGTCCGAACGGTCCATCAGATACGGCCATAAGCCGAATTCGTCAGGACAGGCTCGCACCGTCGTCCTCGAGCGCGTGCCGCAGGGCGCGCAACGCGTAGTACACGCGGGACTTCACGGTCCCCTGCGGCACGCCGATCACCTCCGCGGCCTCCTCGATGGTGCGATCCCGCAGGTAGGTCTCGGCGAGGGCCTCGCGATGCTTGGGACTCAAGCTCTGCAAGGCATCGGCGATGACCATGGCCGACAGCGACGACTCGGAGTCGTCGGGGATCGCTATCGCCTCCAACGGGGTCGAGTCCACCTCGTGCGGGCGTGCACTGTGGCTGCGCCTGCCATCGATGACGATGTGGCGCGCCACGGTATACAGCCAGGCACGCACTCCGATCGACTCCCGATCGAGTCGATCGGCATTGCGCCAGGCGCGGACCAGGGTCTCCTGCACGACGTCTTCCGCCCACTGTCGGTCGTTGCCGGTCAGGTACAGCACATGGCCGAACAGTGCACCGCCGAACTCGCGGTAGAGCATCCTGATGAGCGCCTCGTGTCTATCCGAGACGTCGTCCGCGCCGGCGGGCTCAAGTCTTGAACGCCGGCTCACGGGGAGACATCTTTGCCCTACTGACCGCGAGAAGTCGAGTGACCCAGGTCACACTTGTTTCCTCGTCGTGATTGAACCGTGATTCGCGTGTGTCCGTATTTGCTGGTGACCCCGTGCTGCTGTCCCACGGAACTCCTTGCGAAGAAAGGAAAATCCTTGAGCACCCGATGCGACCGACACGCGGTGGCCACGGAGATCGCCCCTCTCGACGACCGTGTCACCACCAGCGAGTGTTGAGTCCACAATGGAGGGAGAACGCCCCGGTCGCATCGCGGCGGTGACGCTGTTGACGCTACTCATCCCGATGACCTCAGCGGCCCTCGGGATGGGCGCGGCAGCCGCGTCCGGCCACTCCCCGCCGTTCACCGCAAGCGCCGTCCCCGCCGCGCATGCCGGTGACGGCGGGGAGGTCCGGGCCGCCACGAACAGCGCTGACACCACCGCCGACACCACCACTGACCAGGACTTCCTGGTCATGGTGCGCCAGGCCGCGCTGTGGCAGATCCCAGCCGGCGAGTACGCGCGGGAACACGCGAGCAGCACGGTGGTCAAAGACGTCGGTCAGCAGTTGATCGTCGACAACACGAAGCTGGACGACGAGGTTCGCGCGGTGGCGGCACAGCTCGGTGTCGCGCTGCCGAACCTGGCGAGCGAGGAGCAGCAAGGCTGGCTGGCCGAGTTGGCCGGCGAGGAAGGCCCGGACTACGACCGGGCGTTCGCGAACCGGCTGCGGGCCGCGCACGGCACGATCCTCCCGATCGTCGCCGCCGTGCGGTCCGGCACCAGGAACGCAGACGTCCGCACGTTCGCGAAGGACGTGCACGACGTGGTCAGCAAGCACATGACAATCCTGGAGAGCACCGGGCTGGTGGACTTCGACGCCCTGCCTGAGCCGGCACTACCGGCACTGCCGCAGTCGACGGACACCGTCACACCCGTGCTGGGACCGGCCACCTCGGTGCCGCCGGTCACCGTCGCGGCGAACCCGGAGGACGACATCAATGGCGCTGGCGGCGTGAGCCCCTGGCTGGTCGTCCTGGTCTGCGTGGCGGAGGCCGGCCTGACCGTCGGTCTCGTCCGGTTCCTCCGCACGCGCTGATCTCTCCAGAGCACATCACGGAATGAGGCATCCCCATGGGTAGACACAAGAATCCGCGCTACAACCGGAAGCGGCTGATCGTCGCCGGCACGGCGGCGGTCACCATGCTCGGCGCCATGGTCGGCATCGGCATCTACGGCAGCGCGTTCGCCGAGGACGAACCGGTCGCGGCCGCCTCACAGGAGTGCTTGCCGGACGCCCCGAGCCCGACGGCGAGCGCGCCACCGGCGACGACGACGGAGGAGACGGCGCCGACAGAGACGGCGCCCCCGGAGACCGCTCCCCCCGAGACGGCACCACCGGAACAGAGCGCTCCGCAGGAGTCGGCTCCGGCCGACACCCCGCCGGCCGACACCCCGCCCGCGGAGACCGCACCGACCGAGACGGCCCCCACCGAGACCGCGCCCGCCGAGGAGAACAACGGCTACGGCGTGGTGCGCAACGTGTCCTACCGG
>Ga0193742_1000114_pt1 | contig 55086 bp, 106 predicted proteins | sample L2c1metaG_FD_165511 | JGI IMG/M metagenome (GOLD analysis project Ga0193742, IMG submission 165511) | Soil microbial communities from a riparian zone of the East river system, Colorado, United States - L2c1 | ecosystem: Environmental > Terrestrial > Soil > Riparian zone | place: USA: East... | reverse complement strand
AGCGAGTCAGCCACTGTAGGAAACGGGAACGGTTCTCAAGAGGTGATGTGCCATGCCGGTGACTGGCCGGAAGCCGAAGCCTCAGGGTCACGCCCGGAACCGCAACAAGCCGACGTACGACTGGATCGAGGTCCCGAACGTCCCGTTCGAGGCCGGCCCGAAGCTTCCCCGCCGCAAGGGCGGTTGGCCGGCGTTCACGAAGCGGTGGTGGGAGACCGTGTCGGCGATGCCGCACTGTGCGCTGTGGGCTCCGGCGGACTGGCAGTTCGCTCTGGACACTGCGCTGATCGCTGCCGAGTTCCATGAGGGCGGCGTACGGGCGGCGACGGAGCTGCGGCAGCGGGAGAAGGTGCTGGGCACCACGATGGACGCCCGCCGTGACCTGCGTATCCGCTACGTCGAGGCACCGGGGGAGGTGGACGACGGCTCGGGGGTGACCCGCCTTGACGACTACCGCGATCTCTGACGCCGATCTTGAGCTGCCGCCTGGGTACCGGCTGGACCCGTGGTTCGGTACCGCAGCGTGGGTGACGTTGCCGTGGCCGGACGACCCGGCGGAGAAGCGGCGCCTGTTGGAGAACTCGCTGGGCCCGCAAGTGATCGACTGGGCGGAGTGGCGGACCGACGAGCCGGGCCTCACCCACTACCTGACCGGCGCTCAGTGGCGCTTCACCCCTGGTCAGAAGCGGTTCCTGATCCTCTGGTACGCCTTCGATCCGATGACGGGGCGGTGGCTGTTCCGGTCAGGTGTGCGGCGAGGAGCGAAGGGGACGGGCAAGGACCCGTTCGGTGCAGCGCTGTGCGACATCGAGCTGGTCGGCCCGGCGCATCTGGTGCACAGGGGCGGGCGTTGGGTCGGCGAGCGGCACCGGATGCCGCTGGTCCAGGTGGCCAGCAACTCCGAAGCCCAGTCGAAAGACGTCCTGCGCATCGCGAACGCCCTGCTGGGGGCCGAGGCACGGGACTACTACGGGATCGACTGCGGGGAGACCCGCACGATCTTGAAGGACACCGGCGGCCGGTCGGAGATTCTGACGGCTTCGGAGAAGACGGTCGAGGGTGACCCGGCGACGTTCATCCTGCTGAACGAGTCGCACCACATGACCGAGTCGTCGGGCGGTCACAAGGTCGCCGCGGTGGCCCGCCGCAACGTGGGCAAGTCGCCGGCCGAGCTCCAAGCCCGCCTGTGCGAGATGACGAACGCTCACCGCCAGGGCGACGACTCGACCGGCGAGCAGTCCTACGAGGCGTGGCAGTTGCAGGTCGCCGGCAAAGCGAAGCGGCACGACATCCTCTACGACAGCATCGAAGCCCCGCCGGACACCGACCTGTACGACGAGGAGTCCCTGCGGGTCGGCCTCGAGGCGGCGTACGCGGATGCCGATTGGGCCGATCTGGAGCGCCTGGCCGACGAGGTGCTCGAGCCTCGCACCAGCGTCGCCGACAGCATCCGCTACTACCTCAACGGGCTCGCGACGGCCGAGGACGCGTGGGTTGACCCGAGACGGTTCGATGATTGCGCCCGGGCCGCCATGGTGGTGGCGGACCGTGAGCAGATCGCGATGTTCCTGGACTGCTCGAAGTCGTCGGACTCGACGGGCCTGGTGGCGTCAAGGATCAGCGACGGCCACGTGTTCGTGCTTGGTTTCTGGCAGAAGCCGCATGGGGAGCGGGGCAAGGGCTGGTTGGCGCCGAGGCACGAGGTGGACGCGACCGGCCGGGCGGCGTTCGACCGGTACCAGGTGGTGTGGTGCGGGATCGATCCGTCGCCGGCACGGGATGACGAGGACGAGCACCTGTACTGGCGGGGCATCTGCGACGGCTGGCATCGCGATTTCGGTAAGAAGCTCCCCATCTGGGCGACGCCGGGTGCGAAGGGGCATTCGGTGCTGTTCGACATGCGAATCAAGACCTTGGGGTCGACGGAACGGAACCGTCTGTTCACCGAGGCGGCGATGCAGTGCGCCCAGGAGATCGACGAGGACGGCACCCTCACCCACGACGGGAACCCGGCGCTGCGGATGCATGTGCACAACGCCCGGCGGCGCCCGAACCCGTGGGGGACGTCGTTGGGGAAGATCAGTCGGGGTTCCGGGAAGCTCGTGGACTTGGCGGTGTGCATGGTCGGGGCCCGGATGGGCCGCCGTCTGGCGCTGAACTCCGGGAAGTTGCCGCGCAAGAAGACCGGCCGGGCCGTGTTCTGAACGGGAGGAGGTGACGATGCCGCTGTCGCGCAAGGCAACCGAGGCTTTGGCCCGGGAACTGATGGAGATCCGCCAAGGCGAGAAGCCGCGACTCGACCTCATCCACGACTACCTGATCGATGACCCGGACAAGAAACGCCCGCTGGGCGGTCTCCCTTCGGGGACGCCGGATGAGGTCACCCGCCTGGCCCGGATCTCCCGGGTCAATGTGTTGAAGTACCTCGTCAACGCGCGGGTGCAGGCCATGTACGTGGACGGGTTCCAGACCCCGACGAGCGGGGACAACCTGGCCCAGTGGGATGTGTGGCAGCGGAACCGGTTCGATGCCCGTCAGATCGGTGTGCATCGGGCTGCGATGTCCTACGGCGCTGGCTACGTGGTCGTGCTGCCCGGTGATCCGGTGCCGGTGCTGCGTGGTGCGAGTCCCCGCCAGTTGACTGCCGCGTACGGCGCGGATGACGAGTGGCCGACCGCGGTGCTGTGGCAGCGCCGGGACGGCCGCTGGTGGCTACTCGACCGGGAAGCCATCTACGTCCTCGCCGGCGCCGAAGGCGACACCCTGACCCTGACCGGCGATGGGGAGCCGCACGGGGCGACCTACAACGGCGATCCGGTCTGCCCGGCGGTCCGTTACCGCGACACCGATGACCTCGATGACCCGGTGCGCGGGATCGTGCAGCCACACATCCCGCTCCAGGACCAGATCAACGTCACCTCGTTCGGACTGCAGGTCGCCCAGCACTACGGAGCGTTCCGGAAGCGGGCGATCATCGGATGGCTGGCCAAAGACGAAGAGGAGAAGCTCAAGGCTGGGGCGTCGAGCCTGTGGACGTTCGAGGACTCGCCCGGCGAGATCCAGATCTGGGAGAGCCAGCAGACCGACCTGCGGGGCTACATCGAGTCCCGGGAGGCCTCGGTCCGCCACATGGCGGTGGTGTCGCAGACAGCGGTGCATGAGCTGTCCGGTCAATTCGTCAACCTCTCCGCTGAGGCTCTGGAGGCTGCGAAGGCGAGCCACTACGCCGCCATCGAGGAGAACCGCACTGTGTGCGGCGAGTCCCACGAGCAGACCCTCAACCTGTCCGGCGAGTACATGGGCATCAAGCCGGACCCGGCTGCGTCGGTGATGTGGCGGGACACGCGAGTCCGGTCCCTGAACGACGCGGCGCAGGCGTTGGGCACGCTGGTGGAGAAGCTCGGGGTGCCGCCCCGCGCTTTGTGGCAGCGCATCCCCGGTGTCCCGCAGCATGAGACCGACCAGTGGGAGGCGCTCGCCGACGAGGCCGACCCGTTCATGGATCTGACCGCGGCACTCGACCGTGCCACAACCCCGGCCGCGGGCGGCAGCGGCACGCCGGGTGATGCCGCCGACCTGAAGCAGCGCTTCGATGCTCTCGGTGTGGCGATCCGTTCCGGCGTCGACCCCGACGACGCTGCCCGCCGTCTGGGGCTCGAAGGCGTGAAGTTCACCGGGGCGATCCCGGTGTCGCTGCGACCCGCTGCGGCTGACGCCCGGGAGCTGGAGCAGGCGTAGTGGCCCGCACTGAGGAGGGTGCGGAACTCACACAGGAGCACCGGCTGCTGCAGGTGGCGATCGGCGCCGCGACGGTCAGCGACCTGCTCGGCCTGTGGGACACGGTCGATCCGCTCAACCTGGCCGGCACCATCGGTGCGTTCGCCACCACCGCCGCGGTGGTCGTGCGGGCCCGGAACCGGGACTCGGCCACAGCAGCCACCCGCTACTTCGGGGACTTCCGTCAGGCCGAGGGTGTACGCGGTGCGGCGACGATCGTGGCCGGTGAACCACCGGTAGCGGCTGTGGTGTCGGGGCTGGTGCGAGGCGCCGGCCTCTCCGGCATCATCCGGGCCCGGCAGCGAGGGTTCTCACCGCAGGCGGCAGCCCGGAACGGGTTCACCCGGGTGGCGGGGTCAGCGATGAACCTCACCCTCGACGGCGGCCGACAGGTCGTGATCGAAGCCACCCTGTCCGATCGGGCATCGACGGGGAAGTACCAGCGGGTCGCATCTTCCGGCGCCTGCGCCTGGTGCGCCATGCAGGCCAGCCGGGGCCCGGTGTTCGACGAGCGGGCGTTCAAGAAGCACGTGGGCTGCAACTGCGACGCCGAGCCGGTCTACGAGGGCTCCCGTCTGCCCGCTACGTCGCAGCAGTTCCGCGACGAATGGGCACGAGCCCAGCGCGAGGTGCTGCCCGGAGTCGAGGGCACCAAGAACGACGCTCTCAACGCCTTCCGAAGGCTGCGAGAGGACCGAGTAACCCCTGCCGCGACGGCAGGCCTGAGAGAAGGAAGCCGCGATGGCTGACGAGAAGGACAAGCCCGCGAAGGGCGACGACGACACCAAGGAGAAGGGTGACGACAAGCCGCTGGGAGACGGCGGTGAACGTGCCCTGAAGGCCGAGCGCGACGCCCGGCGCAAGGCGGAGACCGACCTGCGGACAGCCCGCGAGGAGCTGGCCAAGGTCCAGGCCGCCGAGGACGCCTCGAAGTCCGACATCGAGAAGCTGCTGGCCAAGGTCGACGGCTTGGAGAGCCGGGCAGTCGAGGCCGAGCGCAAGGCGCTCATCGCCGACATTGCCGCCGAGAAGGATCTCACCCCGGCGCAGGCCCGTCGGCTGCAGGGCACCACTCGCGACGAGCTGGTGGCCGACGCCGAGGAGCTGGTCGAGACGTTCGGCGTGAAGACCAAGCCCAAGCCGAAGCCTGACGGTGACGAGCCCGCGACGGGTGACGCCGACGAGTCCGGCGACAAGCCCAACGGCACCGACGGCGCCAAGCCGCCGTCGGTCGGCCGACCCAAGGAGAAGCTCCGCGGCGGAGCGTCCCCCCCAGACACAGAGACCCCGGTCGACCCCGCCAAGTTGGCGAAGTCGATCCTCGACTCGCCGTTCTGACCCCGCACTGCCATTCGGGCTGCTGCGGTTGAACCAAAGGAGAAACAACCATGGCGGTCCTTACCGCACAGGGGATCAGCAGCGTCGCCATCGAGCTGCTGACCCGCACCCTGGTCCTGCCGATGACGATCACCCGCATCCCCGGCGAAGAGTTCGCCGGCAGCAACGGTGACACGATCACCGTCCGGGTCCCCCAGCCGGGCACTGCCCGCGAGCAGACCACCCCCGGTGCCACGATCACCTTCGATGACGTCAACGAGATCCCCGTCGACGTCACGCTGGCGCACCTCTACAACGGCAAGCTGATCACCGACGAAGAGGCCAGCATGCAGCTGGAGGACTTCGCCCGCCAGATCACCCGCGTGCAGGTCGCCGCGGTGGCCACCGCTGCCGAGGAGCAGATCTCCGACGTGATGAACGCCCTCGCGGCCGACATCACCGACGTCGACCAGACCAGCGTCGCCGCCGACATCCTGACGGCCCGCACGATGCTCGGCAACGCCAACGCCCCGGCGTCGGACCGGTTCCTCGCCGGGTCCCCGGACTTCATCGAGCTGCTGCTCGGCCTGGAGAACCTGAGCTTCGCTGACGCCGCCGCGTCGGACAGCGCGCTGCGCGAGGCGATCGTGGGCCGCTACCGCGGGTTCACGGTCGTGGAGTCCAACGGCCTCGAGGCCGGCTCGGCGATCGCCTACCACCGGTCGGGGTTCGTGTGGGGCAACCGTGTCCCCGTCGCTCCCCGTGGCGCCACCGACTCGGCGTCGACCACCGCCGGCGGCGTCGGGATGCGCAGCATCCTGGACTACATCCCCGAGCGCCTCAGCGAGGCCAGCGTCCTGTCGACCTTCGCCGGCGCCGCCGCGGTGTACGAGGACGACTCCGGCCTCGACAACCAGCGGTTCGTGAAGCTCGCCCTCGAGACGAGCTGACACTCTGGTGAGGACGGTGGTCCTGGTCCCGCGCCGCTCCGACGGCGGGCAACGGGACCGCGTGTGGAACTGGCTGCGCCCCTCGTGGGAACCCTTCGGCGATGTCGTCGAGGGTCACCACGAGGGCGGCCCGTTCAACCGGTCGGCCGCCCTCAACCAGGCCGCTGCAGCGGCCGGTGACTGGGATGTGGCGGTGGTGATCGACGGGGACGTGGTCTGTGACCGCGGGCTGGTCGATGTCGCTGTCGCTCACGCCACTGCGACGGGTGGCCCGGCGATCGCCTACACGGTGCGGGTCCACCTCGGTGAGGAGATGACCGACCGGGTCCTCGACGGCTACCGGGGCGACTGGTCTCGGGGCCAGGAGTCGGTGAAGCGTGACGCCTGCTCGTCGGCCAACGTCGTCCGGCGGGATGTGTGGGACCTGGCCGGAGGGTTCGATGAGCGGTTCGTCGGGTGGGGGTGGGAGGACGTGGCGTTCAAGCACGCGACCGAGACCCTCTCCGGGCAACGCACCCGCCGCATCCCCGGCACGTTGTGGCATCTGTGGCATCCGGTGGCCCGCGACTCTCATCGCGGTTCCCGGACGCTGCGGGCCAACCAGCTGCGTCACCGGATGTACCGGGCGGCGAACGGCAGCCCGGACGCCATGCGCCAGCTCGTCGCCCGATGATCCCGAGACGGCTGGTGCGCACCGTGCCGGCTGCCACCACCCCTGAGGTCGAACGCTGGTGGGTGCGGTTCCGGGCCCTGCACCCCGACTGGGAACTGGTCACCCACCGCGACCCGATCGACCCTGGCCTGTTCCCGTTCACCTCCCCGTACTGGTCGCGGTGCAGTTCAGGTGCGCAACGTGCCGGGCTGATCCGACTCGAAGACATCTCGCTGCGCGGCGGCGTCTACGTCGATTCCGACATGGAGCCGTTCCGGGCGTTCGACCCGCTGCTGACGGTGCCGATGTTCGCTGCGTGGGAGGACGAGCACACCATCCCCGACGCCTGCTTCGGCGCCCACCCCGGCCATCCGGCGGTCGAAGCCATGATGCAGCGGGCCGTGCGTGAGATCCGACGCGGCCCGTGGGAGTCCGGGCCCGGCGTGTTCACCGGCATCCTCCCGGGCCGCGACGACGTGCTCGTGCTCCCACCGGGGGCGTTCTACCCCGACCACTACCTGCGTCTCGACGGGCTCTACGACCAGCCGGGCCCGTGGGTGTTCGTCCGCCACCACTACCGGGGGTCGTGGCTCAACGACACCCAACGCCAAGCCCTGAACCGGCAGCGGTCCGACCACCGGTGACCTCCGTCTCGTTTGCTGTGATGGCGCATCCGGCCCGAGCGCAGATGGTCGACGACCTACAGGCCCGCCTCGACCTACCGGCAGCTCTGGTCTGGGACGAGAAGGGCATCGAGTGGGACACCGGTCGTCGTGCCTGGCTTGCCCACGACCCCGCCTGCACACACCACCTCGTTCTCCAAGACGACGCCGTCATCCCCGCCGACCTCATCGCCGGGGTCGAGAAGGCGCTCACCCACGTCTCCGACCAAGCCGCCGTCTCCCTGTACTTCGGGCGCTGGACCCCGATGCGCAACAACACCACCCTCCTCGCCGCCGACGCCGACCGTGAGTCGGCCTCCTGGCTCGCTGTCCGTGGTCTGCATTGGGGTGTCGGCGTCGTCCTGCCGGTCCCGGTGATCCCGGCGATGGTGGCGTGGGGCGACCGCAACGGCGGCCTCAAGTACGACAGACGCATCAGCGCCTGGCTCGCCGCCCGCCACATGACGACCTGGTACAGCTGGCCGTCGCTCGTCGACCACCGCGACGCCCCGTCGCTGCTCCCCGGTCACGGCAAGACCCTCGGCCGTGTAGCGCACCGGTTCCTCGGCGCCGACCGGTCGGCCCTCGACTTCGACGGGTCCGGCCGCGTGCTGCACGTCGACTCCCTACGCGGCTACGGGACCCCACGTCAGCCGTCACCTCGAAGGAGAGACCCCATGCCCCCTGGCCCTGTAGTCACCGTGAGCGGAGAGGTGCTGGTCGCCCGAGACAACGGCTCCGTCACTGTCGACGGACGCCGGGTGCGGATCATCCGTGGCCGCACGCTCGCCCACGCCGACAGCTGGATCGCCAAGAGCCGCCCGCAGCTGTGGCGCCCCGTACGCCTCGACTTCACCGCCGCCGACGCCGCTCCGCCTGCCCCCGCGGAGCCCGACCCGGAGCCACCTGCCCCGGTCGTGGAAGCCGACCTCGAGCCGTCCGCCCCGAAGCCGCCGGCGAAGGACGTGCGGGCGTGGGCGAAGGACGCCGGCGTCGACGTCCCGGCGAGCGGCCCGATCCCTGCAGCGGTGGTCGAGCAGTACCAGGCCGCTCACCAGGTGACCGAGTGGTGACCCGATGGCTGGCCTGATCACGGTCGCTGACCTGGCCGCGCGGCCAGGGTTCGAGAACCTCGACTCCGTTCAGGCGCAGTCCCTGATCGACGACGCCTCCGCGCTCGCCCGCCTCGCCGCTGATCCGCTGCTCGATGCCGTCGAGTCGCCGGACACACATCCGGCGATCGTCGCCGTCGTGGTCGCCATGATCCGCCGCGGGTTCTCCAACCCGATGGGCCACCAGTCCGAGAACCTCGGCGACTACGCCTACACCGCTGGGACGACGGGTGGCGTCGCCTCCCTCTACCTGACGGCCCGGGAGCGGAAGATCGTCCGCCGTGCCGCCGGTGCGCCCTCCGTCGGGAGTCTCGACCTGACCGTCGATCTGCCCGAGCAGCCCTCCGACGCCTACTACGGCACCTCGAGCGAAGACCTCACCGGCTCATGACGATCGGGCACTTGTGCGTCACCGCGCTGACGGTGCACCGTCCGTCGACCGTCGCTGACGGCATCGGTGGCACGACCGTCACCTACAGCCAGGTCGGTCAGATCCGGGCGCAGGTGAACCAGCCGACGCCGGAGGAACGGATGCTGGCGCAGCAGGCCGAGGCGAACCTCACTCACATCCTCCACACCGTCGCCGGGGCTGACGTCCGGAAGGGCGACGAGCTCGGCGGCGACCTCCCGACCGATGTCCCCGCCGGCCGCCGGCTGCGTGTCATCTCGGCGGTCTCCAACAGCCGCACCACCTATCTACGCATCGAAGCCGAGACGACCCAAGCGGAGGGCGCTTGATGGGTGTGAAGGTCAGCTTCGACGGCGATCTTCGTGGCGCCATGGCAGCCACCGTGGCGGCGGCCCGACGTGGCGCCACGAAGGCTGTGGCCGACGAGACGAAAGCGGTCGCGAAGGACATGCGCCACCGTGCCCCGGTCGGCGACTCCAGTAGGGGGAAGCGGGGGAAGCCGCCGCTCGGCGACTCGATCGAAGCCACACACAGCGGGCTCAACGGGACCGCGAAGGCGAAGGCCCGTCACGCCGGGATTGTGGAGCACGGCACCAAGTCCCATCCGGCGCAACCGTTCGCCGGCCCCGCGGCCGAGACGGCCCGCCGCCGGTTCCCGAAACGGCTCGCCGACGACGTCCGGGAGGCCATCGAGTGAGCCTGTCACCGGCGGTGCCGCTGCAGGCCGGCATCTACACCCGGCTCACCAGCGACTCCACGCTGATGGCCCTCATCGTCGGTGTGTTCGACGGTGTCCCGGAGGACGCCGACGGCGACTACGTCACGATCGACGAGTCGGCGGAGACCCCGGACAACACGCATGGTGGGTTCGGGTCCGTCACCTTGTGGACGCTGCGGGTGTGGACGAAGGCCCGCGGGCACCTCACCGGCCTCCAGATCGAAGCCCGTATCCGGGAGCTGCTCGACCACCAGCACGTCGCCCTCGACGCCTTGGTCACGGGGCACACCGTCGTCATGGCGAAGTTCGAGTCGCGGCTGTCCCTCATCGACCCGGAACCGCCGGGTGACACCCGACATACCGCGGTCACGTACCGCTTCAGCACCGAACAGGACTAACCAGGAGGTACAGAAATGGCCGGATATTCGGCTTTCGGAGCCCAGTTCCAGAGAGGCGACGGTGGTACGCCCACCGAGGTCTTCACCACGATCGGGGAAGCCACCAACATCACCGGTCCCGGCCTCGACCGGGACGTCATCGACGTGTCGTCGCACGACTCCGTGGACCGGTTCCGCGAGTACGTCGGCGGGCTCATCGACCCCGGCGAGGTGACGTTCGAGGTCAACTGGGACCCGGCGATCCACGTCGGGCTGGTCGACGACTTCCAGGACCCGGCGCCCCGCAACTACATGATCGTGCTCCCGGACCCGCCCGGCGGCGACTGGGCGTTCTCGGCGTTCATCACCGGGATGGGCCACGAGTACCCCCACGACGACAAGATGAGCGCCGACTTCACGTTCAAGATCAGCGGCGCTCCGGTGTTCACGGAGGGCTCGTGACCGACCTCAGGGGACTGATCCTCGCCGCCGACGACCTCCCGTTCGAGGACCTCGACGTCCCCGAGTGGGGTGTCAAGGTCCGGGTGCGCGGGTTGACCGGCACTGACCGGGACGCCTACGAGGCCAAGTCTGTCGCCCTCAGGAGGGGCGGCCAGGACATCGAGTTGCGTCTCGCGAACTTCCGGTCCCGGCTGGTCGTCAAGTGCCTCTACGACCCGGAGACCGGTGAACGGATCTTCGGTGACAACGAGACGGCGCAGCTCGGAGCGAAGGCCGCACGGGTGATCGAGCGGCTGTTCGACATCGCCAACCGGCTGTCAGCCCTCGTCGACGACGAATCGGACACGGACGACGAGGCCGAGGATGGTTGAGCCGGTGACGGCGGCCGAGAACAACCGGCGCAAGGACGAGGCCCGAGCACTGGGGGTCTAGTGCCCCGCCACACAACCGTCGATGTGCCCGAATGGTCGACCCAGGTGCGTGTCCGAGGCCTGTCGGGCCTCGACTGCGACGAACTCCGAAGCGTTGGCGCCGATCCAAGCACTGCGTGGATCGTGGTTCGTTGCGTCGTCGACGACCACGGCGAGCGGGTCTTCTCGGATGACGATCAGGACCAGGTAGGCGAGAAGTCGACGGTTGCACTGAGGCGGGTGAGCGACGCCATCCTCGACCTGAGTGGCCTCACTGAGGCGTCGAGGAAGCGGATCACCGAAGGGCTTGACCCGCAGCGAAAGTTCCTGTTTCGGCTAGCTGGCCATCTCCACATGACCGTCGAGGAGCTGCTGGCGCGCACCAGCTCCCGGGAGCTGACCGAGTGGGCGGTGTACGAGGAAGAGGTCGGCCCGCTCGACGCCGGCTACCGGGCCGATGTCCTCGCCGGGATCGTGTCGGCGACGATCGCCAACGCGATGAAGGGCAAGAAGGGCAAGCGGCTCAAGCCCTCGGACTTCATGCCCGAGTGGGGCCGCCCCCGGACCCATAGCCCCAACCAGATGGCGACGATGCTCAAGTCGTTGACCCGCCGTTTCGGCGGGTCGATCCACAAGCGCGAGGAGGTCAGCCGTGGGGACGACGATCGCTGACCTCATGGTCAAGGTGGGAGCGGACCTCGACGCACTGGACTCCGGCATGGACGCCGGCGTGAAGACGGTCGAGAAGTCGCTCGACAAGATCGAGGGTGACGCCGACAAGGCGAGCGCGTCCATCGACAAGGCCGGGGCGAAGGCGGCCAAGTCGTTCGACGGGCTCGACGGCGCAGCGTCGAAGGCCGGCACTGCGCTGAAGGGCATCGGCACCGACGCCGACAAGGCCGCCTCCCAGGTCGAGGGCGCCGGGAAGCAGACGGGCGACGGGTTCGTCCGTGGCGTGACGTCCGGGCTGTCCGGCCTCGACTCCAAGGTGTCGTCGGCGGCCGGGAGCGCGTTCGACAAGCTGAAGGGCCCAGCCCTGGCGGGCGGGGCGGCGGCTGGGGCCACGTTCATGATGGGCCTCAACGAGGTGTTCGAACGTGAGGCCGGCACCGACGCCGTCGCGGCCCGGCTGGGTCTCAGCCCCGACGCCTCGGCCCGGGTCGGTCGGGTCTCCGGCAAGCTGTTCGCCGGCGCCTACGGCGAATCCATGGAGGAGGTCGGCTCCGCGGTCGACGCCGTCATGTCGACCCTGCCAGGGATGCTCGGTGCCGGCGACTCCGCGATCGAGGCGACGACCGCGAAGGCCCTCGACCTCGCGACCGGCTTCGGGTTCGACGTCGTCCAAGGCGTCGGATTGGCGGGCGTGTCGATCCGTCACGGGCTCGCCAAGGATGCCGACCAGGCCTTCGATCTGATCATCGCGTCGATGCAGAAGATGCCCGCCGGCATGCGCGAGGAGCTGTTCCCCGCCATCGAGGAGTACGGCGGGTTCCTGCACAACATGGGCTTCACCGGCGAAGAGGCCTTCGGGCTCCTGGCTGCGGCGTCGCACGACGGCATGTTCGCCATCGACAAGACCGGTGACGCCATCAAGGAGCTGAGCATCAGGGCGACGGACATGTCGACCCTGTCGGTCGACTCGTTCAAGGCTGCCGGGCTCAACGCCGAGGAGATGGCCGCCAAGTTCCTCACCGGCGGCGACCAGGCACGGGGCGCGTTGTCCGAGCTCGTCGACGGCCTGCTCGGCATCGAGGACCCGACCAAGCGGGCGAACGCCGCGATCGGTCTGTTCGGTACCCCGCTCGAGGATCTGTCGGTGACGGAGATCCCGGCGTTCCTGCAGTCGCTGGTCTCCATGGACACCGGGCTCGGCGACGTCTCCGGTACGGCCGAGGATTTCGGCGCGACCCTGAACACCAACGCGGCGGCGAACATCGAGTCGTTCAAGCGCAAGGCGCTCGGTGGGCTGGTCGAGTTCATCGGCGGCTCGGTGATCCCGGCCGCGGTGCAGCTCGCCGCGACCTACGGCGACGACCTGGGGCGCGGGTTCAAGACGGCGTCGGGCCACGTCAAGAGCGTCGTCGGTGTCCTCAAGGGCAACGAGACGGCGCTCAAGGCGTTGAAGGTCACCGCGGTCGCAGTGCTGGGTGCCATCGTGCTGCACTACGCCGCCATGGCTGTCGGCGCCACCGTCACCGCGGTCGTGCACGGGGCGAAGGTCGCCTACATGGTCGGACGCTGGGTGTTCCTCGGCGCGAAGGCAGCCGTGGAGGCGGCTCGGGTGGTGGCGAGCTGGGCGCTCACCGGCGCGAAGGCGGTCTGGGCCGGGGCGCAGCACACGATCGCCGCCGCGAAGGTCGTTGCGGGCTGGGTGGTGTCGGGAGCTGCGGCGCTGGTTGGCGGAGCGAAGCACGTCGCCGGCTGGGTGATGGCGGCCGCGGGCGCGGTGGCTACCGGCATCTCCTACGCGGTCACGTTCGCCATCGTGGTCGCGGGCTGGATCGCCTCCGGGGTCGCTGCGATGGCCGGCGCCGCCGTGATCGCCGCTGCGTGGCTGATCTCGATCTGGCCGATCGCCCTGGTGATCGCCGGGATTGCGCTGGTGGCGGCGATGGTCGTCATCCACTTCGACACGATCAAGCGGTGGATCAGCAACGTCTTCAACTGGGTGAAGGACAACTGGCCGCTCCTCCTCGCGATCCTGACGGGACCGTTCGGGCTGGCGGTGCTGGCGATCGTGAAGAACTGGGACACGATCAAGGCCGGGGCCACCGCCGTGAAGGACTGGATCTTCGGCCGCTTCGAGGATCTGGTCGGGTTCATCACCGGGTTGCCGGGCCGCATCGGCTCGGCGGCGTCGGGACTGTGGGACGGGATCATGGGCAACCTGTCCCGGATCGTCGACGCGGTGTGGGAGCAGATCCGTCGGCTGATCCGCGCCTACAACTCCATCCCCGCCGTACCGAACGTCGCCGTCCCCGGCGGCTCCTCCGGGGGTGCGAAGGGCATCGGCAAGGCCCACAGCGGCGAGATGATCCCCGGCGGCAGTGGCACCGAGGTCCTCCGCATCCTCCAGGGCGGCGAGGAAGTCCTTTCCCGCAACAGCCCCCGCAACATGCGGAACATGGCCGACATCCCCAACCCCACCGGCGTGCGCTCGGCCGGCGAGGGCGGTGGCGGCACCACCGTGATCATGAACAACGCCGGCAGCCTCTACTCGGAGCGTGACCTGATCCGGCTCATGCAGGACGCCATCGACCGCGGCGAGATCAGGGGGTCGGCGTGAGCCTGATCGTGGTGGACGCGGGCGAGGAGGCGTTCCTCGACCTGATCCTCGCCGCCAACTACACGCTGCGCCTGTTCCGCAACGACGCCACGACAGGGCTCACACCCCCCCAGGTGGATGCTCTGACCGCGGCGGCGTTCACCGAAGCGAACTTCGCCGGGTACACGTCGAAGGCGCTCACAGGCGGGTCGTGGGTGACGACGCAGGCCAACCCGTCGACCGGCGTGTATGCGCAGCAGACGTTCACCCGGTCCAGCACAGGGACAGCGCAGCTGGTCTACGGCTACTACGTGACGCTCACCAGCGGGGGGGCGTTGCGCTGGTTCGAGCAGTTCCCTGCCCCGGTCAGCGTCGAGTTCAACGGCGACGCGATCCGTGTCACACCCCGGATCACCCTCGACGATGAGGAGGGCAACGGCTTGGAAGTCGGCGACATCATCCCCACGGCCCGCGCCACGGCTGCGCCCGGGCGACTGCTGTGCCAGGGTCAGGCGGTCTCGCGCTCCACGTTCGCGGCGCTGTTCGCGGCGATCGGCACCGCGTACGGGGTCGGTAACGGGTCGACGACGTTCAACGTCCCCAACCTGCAGCAGCGCTTCCCGTTGGGCAAGGCGACCTCGGGCACCGGCGCGACGTTGGGCGGTACCGGTGGCAACGTCGACCACGTCCACCCGCTCGACTCGGCCACGTCGCACGCCAGGGTCAACGACGGCGCCGGGTCGTCGAACAACCACTGGATCCAGCGCAAGACCGTCACCTCCTGGAACTCGACACACGAAGGCGACATCGCCGGAGTCGGTGGCGCGGTCGTCGCCAACACCCTGGGCACCGCGCTCGGCGGCAGCTCCGACACCGGCAACCCACCCTTCCAAGTCGTCAACTTCGAAATTGTGGCTTCGTGACCGTCGTCGACGCGCACATCGCCGGCGGCGTCCAGGTCGGCGGCGAAGCGACGCTGTCGGTCGTCCAGGGCTCGGACCCGCAGCTGTCCGAGATCGTCTTGGAGGTGGACCTCGACAACGACGGCGACTTCGATGAGCCGGAGGAGAACTTCACTCGGTTCCTGCTCTCCGGCGAGTCGCTGTCGGGCCGCGACCGGCCGTCGCCGGTGTCCGGGGTCGCGGTGCCTGGCATGCTCCGTGCGCAGCTCCGCAACGACGGCGACCAGTTCTCCCGCTACAACACGGCCTCGCCGTTCAACACGGCGCCGTTCTCGTTGCAGCCGGGCCGCAAGATCCGGGTACGGACCGTCGAATCGGTGCCCAATGACCCGGTGCTGTTGGCCCGCGACCGGTTCGACCGGCCAGACGGCCCGCTCGGCACCACCGAAACCGGCCAGGCGTGGACCAACCGCCAGGGCAGCTTCTCGGTTGTGGGCAACGTCGCTCAGGCCGGCCAGCTCTTCGAGGCTGACATCGTGTCGACGATCGACGTCGGAGTCGACGACTACTACGCGCAGTGCACGATCCGGCAGGTACAGGCCTCCGACCGCATCCACACCGCCGGACTGGTGGTGTCCTGGACCGATCCGAACAACTACGTGTTCGTGCACTTCCAGTCCGTCGACAGGGAGGTGCGGATCTGGCAGGTCGTCGGCGGGGTGCTCACGGTGATGGCCACCGACTATCCGCTGGAGGCGTGGGAGGGCATGACCATCGGCGCCGATGTCCTGGGCGGCACGATCACCGCGTACGTGGGAGGTGTCGCGGTCACGTCCGGCGTGACATCGGCGCCGTCGTCCAGCCTCGTCGGTCTATTCGGCTACCACAACGAGTTCTCCGGCCGACCGCCGGAGATTGGCGACTTCCACGTCTGGGACCACATCGCCGGAGAGGTCGAAGGCATCCTGTGGACCGGGAAGGTGATCGACGTCCGCTCCGACACACCGGTCGACGGGGCGAAGGTCGCGACGATCGTCGGTGAGGGCAGCCTGACCGACGCGGCCAAGGCCGGCATCGCGTCGCCACGACTCGCAGTCGCCGGGGCGCCGACCGGGCTCGTCGTCGGTGACATCCTCAGCCGGGCCGGGCTCCTCAACCCCCCGGCACGCATCGACGAAGGCACGATCACCACCGGCCCGGTCGGGGCCGAGGACGGCCAGGCCCTCGACCTGGCCCGCCTCGTCGAAGAGACCGAGCGCGGGTTCCTGTACGAGACCAACGAGGGCCCGATCGCGTACGCTGACGCCGCGGCCCGGGCCGCGACCACCCCGTCAGCCTGGTTCTCCGACATCGGCGGCCAGTTCGGCTACCACGACATCACCCCGCTCGACGAGCGGTCCAACGTCGTCAACCAGGTGACCGCCGGTGTCGCCGCCGACGCCCCCTCGGGGGTCACCGTCACAGAGGTTGTCGGGTCCGGGAACGTCGACATCACGCTCCCCACCGTCAGCAACGGCGACATACTCGTCATCTTCATCGCCTCCTCGGCGAACACCGCCGGGGAACGTTGGCTCAACCCCCTGTGGTGGACCGCACACCGCGACGGTGGCGTCGCGCTCGGCATGAGGGTCTACAGCCATTGGTGCAACGGCACCGAAGGCGGCACGACCGTCGAGTTCTACGACAACGCTGGGGTGGCTCCCGGGTTGTTCGCAGCCGCGATATTCCGCATCGAGGACTGGTACCAGTCGACCCGGGGGATCGCCATGGGCGACCCCGTGTCCGGGTTCGATCCCGGAGCGCTCGTGCACGGCTGGGGTCGGGTCCCAACGTTGTTCATCGTTGCCTCTACGGCGATCGCCAGCGTCGCCGGCATCTCGTTTTCGGACGACTTTGATCCACCTGATGGCTACGGGTTCATCAGCGGGATCGTCGCCGGTGGGACCGCCGCCTTCCAAGCCGGTGTCGCTCACGCCTACAAGGTCGACTGCACCGAGTCCGAAGACCCGACGATCTTCCATGGCTTCGACGGCGGGACCATCAACGAGTCCGTCGTCTTCGCGGTCCGGGGCTACAACGGCCCCCACACCAAAGCCACCCTCCAGAACCCCAACACCACCGGCGGCGACGGCCGGTTCGTGACCGTCGACGACATCGCCTCTCAAGACGACCACAACGCCATCCTCCCGCACCGCAGCCCCTCCAACCTCCACGCCACCGAAGCCGACGCCGAAGCGTACGGCGACGCCCTCCTCGCCGCCTCCGGCGACCAACGACCGCCCGTGTCGATCTCGTTCTACGCGTCGAAGTCCGCCGCCTACCGTGCCCAGGCGATCCGCCGCCGGGTCGGGCACATGATCCACCTCACCGCCAACGGCAGCACCGGGCTCGGCATCGACGACAACGAGTTCATCGAGTCCATCGGCCACAAGTGGTCAGAGGGTGGCTGCCTGTGGGAAACCACCTGGCAATTATCGCCGGCCTGACCACCACCTGACCTCGCAAGGAGACCCATGACCACCCTCGGTTTCTCGCAGTCGATCGCCGACAGCATCCTGAACGGCTTCGGCAACGCCGCCAACTGGACCGCCCCCACTGCGGTGTGGATCCAGCTCCACGACGGCGACCCCGGCTCGGCCGGCACGGCGAACATCGCCGACAACACGACCCGCACGCAGGCCTCGTTCGGCTCTCCAGCGACGAACGCCGCGACCCGCCGGATCCTCAACGACACCGACATCACGTGGGTCGACGTCGCCGCCGCCGAGGACTACACGCACTGGTCGGCGTGGACGCTCGTGACGGCCGGGACGTTCCTCGGCGACGGGTTGATGACCGCCAACGCGTTGCTGGTCGGCGACGACTTCGTGATCCCGGCCGGGGACATCGAGGTCAACCTCCTCCTGGCGACCTGAACCCATGGCCGCTCCGGTCGTCGAAGCGGTCCAGACCAGCTTCCGTGACACGCTGGCGACGTCCCATGTCGTGACGATGCCGTCAGGCACGGTCATCGGCAGCCGGGTCTTGATCGAGATGGCGACCGGCAAGAACAACCTCTCGCCGGGCACGACGTTCCCCGCCGGGTGGACCGAGCTCGCCGACAGCACCGCGACCGAAGGCACCGGCGTCACCGCGTCGTACGCCTACATCGACTTCGCCGCCACGCCACCGGCGTCGATCACGGTCACGACCGTCAACACCTGCCGGTTCAGTGCCGTCGCCCGACGCCTGTCCGGCCACGACCCGGCGACACCCCCAGCCGTCGCGTTCACCTCCAACTCGCCGGACCCACCCAACCTCAACTTCCCGTGGGGCAGCGAAGAGACACTGGTCGGCACCACCTACGCCTCCAACGAGGACCCCTTCCCGAGCCCAACCGACCCGCTGCCCAACAGCCAGCAGTCGATCTCTTCGACCGCCACCCGGCTCGACTCGTGTACCAACACCGTGACGGCGTCGAGCATCAACCCGGCCGCATGGCAGGCCGGCGGGGCGGAGGCGTCCGGCCGCACAGTGATCACGTGGGCGGTGCGCGGAGCGGTCGCCGGCGGGGAGACCGTCGAAGGCTCCGGCGTCCTGGAGGGTGGCGGCGCACTCGTCGCCTCGGGGCACCGGGTCGTCGACGGCGCTGGCTCACTGACGGGCGGCGGCACCCTCGCAGGAACCGGGCGACGGACCGTCTACGGGGCCGGTGCGCTCACCGGGGCGGGCGTGCTGTCGGCCATCGGTACCCGCCGAGTGCACGGCGCCGCAGCCCTGGCTGGCGGGGGCGTGCTCCTGGCGTCCGGCGAGGCGTCGCCCACGGTCACGGGTGCTGGTGTTCTCGCCGGCGGAGGCGTTCTCTCTGCAGTCGGTGAGCGCATCGTCCACGGGGTGGCTGCCCTCACGGGAGGCGGGACGCTCGCGGCCTCCGGCCATCGAGTGGTTGCCGGTATCGCAGCACTCGGTGGGGGAGGACAGCTCACTGCCGCCGGTGCCCGGCGAGTCAACGGGCAGGGCTCACTCGATGGCGGCGGCACGCTCGCCGCTGTGGGGTCTCGCACCGTGCACGGTGCTGGGCTCCTGGCCGGCGGCGGTCAGCTCACTGCAGCCGGCGTCGTTGCCGGCACCATCACAGGCTCCGCCGTACTTGAGGGTGGAGGTGTGCTCCTGGCGTCCGGAACCCGTCGGGTCTCCGGCTCCGGCGTACTCGTCGGTGGTGGCGTGCTCAGCGCCAGCGGCGGCGTCACCGGGACCATCGCCCCGACCCCGCCCGAGCGCACCATGACCGTCGAAGCCGAGACCCGCACGCTCACCGTCCCCTCCGAGACAAGGACGCTGGTGGTCACATGACAGACATCGCGCCCCCACCCACGTATCCACACGACCCCGACGCCGTCCTCGACTACAAGTGGAAATGGGCATCGTGGCTGCCAGCGGGCGACACGATCGCGTCCGTCGATGTCACCAAGGCCGAGGGCGACACCGTGGAGATCGATGACGTCGAGCACGACGGTACGGAGGTCGTCGCCTGGGTGTCAGGCGGGACCGCCGACACCTTCGTCCAGCTCACCGCCCGGATCACCACTACGCAGGGCCGCGTCGACGACCGCACCATGCAGCTCTACGTCCAGCACCGCTGAGGAGATGTACCATGGCTTGGCTCGACACCCACCCGCCCGCGAGCTCGCAGTTCCGTCGCCCGAGGCGGGAAGCCCCGAGCGGCGTGGTCTGTGTTCACACTGCGGAGAACACTCCGGACTTCGTGGCATTCGACGGCGGGGCGGAGGCGGTCGCCAACTTCGTCCGCACCCGTAGCGACCCGGGTTCGTACCACGACCTCGTCGACTCCGACAGCTGCATCAACCTCGTGGCCTACGACTGCGAGGCGTACCACGACGGCACCGGCAGCAACCGGCACAGCTACGGCGTGTCCGTCGCGACTCGAGCGGACGTGTGGCCGCTGGCTCCGAAGGCGTGGCGTGACGGCGCCGTCCACCAAGCGGCAGCAGCAGCGGCCCGGTACGCCCGCTGGCTGCGTGACCGGCGGGGGATTCTCATTCCGGCGCGGCGCATCAACCGGGTGGAGTCCGAGATGCGTATCCCCGGGTTCATCTCGCACGCCGAACGCGACCCCGCCCGCCGTACGGACCCCGGCCGCTCGTTCCCGTGGCCGCAGTTCCTCGCCCACTACGAGCACCTGACCGCCGACCTGCGCCCGCAGGCCCCCGTCCCCGAGCCCACCCCTGAACCCTTGGAGGAAGACCCGATGTGGTTCGCACGCCAGAAGGACACCGGAGCGGTGCTGCACCTGCTCCCCACCCACGACCCGGAACGGCCGCTCGTCACGATGAAGGTCGACGGCGAGAGCTGGGGCCCGCCTGAGGGCGCGCTGGTGTGGGGTGTCAGCAAGGCCAAGTTCGACTACCTCAACACCCTGCGCGTCGACGGCTGACGTGACCTACCCGAGGGTGAGGTAGCGCGTGTGGAGGCGCCTCGTCTCCGAGCAGTTCGAGCGGTCAGCGAAGTTCGTGGTGGCCCTCGGGTGGGGGACCTGCGAGCTGGCGTTCTGGGGGGCACGGCCGGCGGCGTTGGCGTTCATTGGCGCGGCGCTTGGCAGCACGGAGGCGGCGCGTCTGTATGGGAAGGTGCGCACCGGGCCTCCTCCTCCGCCGCTGGTCCCGGACCCGGGAGCCGAGGTGTGATGCGGCTGCTGTTCATCTACCGGGATCGGCTCGCCCTCATCGCCCTCGCCGTGGGTGCGGTCGTGGCCTGGTGGCTGGACGCAGCCCAGTGAAAGCCACCGACGACACGGTCGGTGACGGCCGGGCCGTGTCGGTCCGCCAGTCGCTCGCCGGGGTCCTCCTCGGCTTCGTCGTCCTCGGCGGCGCATCGGTGTGGGGGTTCATCCGCCAGGAGACGTTCAACGACCGGCAGGAACGCCAGGACGCCACCATCGAAGCCACCCGCCTCGCAGCCGCCGAGCGGTCATGCGACGACGCCGCCGAGACCCGCCGCATCCTCCGCGACATGGTCCTCGATGGCGGCGTCGCGTCAGGGACCGCGGGCGGGGAGGCTCTGATCCTCACCGTGACCGCCGCCTCCCCCGAAGACATCGCCGCCTACCGGGCGCATCTCACCGAGCAGCTGACCCCTGCCCTCGAGCAGATCGTGAACGAGCTACCCGACCGCCGCTGGGACCCGGGCGCCGGTGTCTGCGTCGACGTCGAGACCACGCCGTGATCATCACCTACCACGACCCCTCGGCGTGTGCGCGAGGTCCCAGACCGTCGCGCCCGAATCCAACAAGGAGGACAGAATGTGCTGCGTTCCCGTTAGCGATGGCTGCCCGACTCCATCGATCGAGGTGAAGATCCACTTCACGGGCAAAGCCCCGGAGGATCTGGCGGCTGAGATCCGCCGGGCCTTCAACCGTGCCGGCGGAGCCAGGAGTCTCCGGTGAGTGCCTACGCAAAGTCCATCACCGCAGTGATCGGCGCCGTCGTGATGGCGGTCGCCGCCGCGATGACCGACGACACCATCACGCACCCCGAGTGGGTGCAGGTCGCCACGGCCGGCGTCGCCGCGTTCGCCGTGTTCGTCACCGCCAACGTCGGCCTGCCGCTGTGGGACAAGGCCAAGGCCGTCACCGCGGGTGCGCTCGCCGGGCTCGGTCTGCTGGGCGGCTACCTCGCCAACGGGGAACACATGACCAACGCCCTGTGGCTGAACGTCGCCATCGCCGCCGCTGTGGCTGCCGGCGTCTGGGCCGTGCCAAACCGGCCCGAGGTCATCGACGTACGCTGAGGCCGGGTTACGAAGCTCTGCAACAACCAACTGCCCCCACTGGCTTTCGGCTGGTGGGGGCAGTGCCGCTTCCGGGCTACGCTGAGGGCCAGCAGCGTGGAGCAGTCCGGTCAGCTCGCAGGGCTCATAACCCTGAGGTCGTGGGTTCAAATCCCATCGCTGCCACGAGCTGCGGGGTACCCACGCCGCCCCCAAAGGCAGCTGTGCTCGGGTCGAACCGATGCGAGGGTGGCACTTCTCAACTCGGAGGTGGTCGCTGGCGCCCTTGGCTGCCGCCTCCCATTGCGGTGCGTCAAGCGTGAACCTGTCGGTTCGTAGCGGCACCACGTTGCAGCCCCCCTCGGCCTCCGGGTCGGGGGGCTGTTGCGCGTCCGGGTCAGTCGCGGTCGGCGGCTGCCAGCCATTCGTCGATGGCGTCATCCAGGTTCGCTCTGGCTTCGACTTCGGTGTCGCCTTGGCTGATGCAGCCGGGCAGGTCCACGCATTCGGCACCGAATCCGCCATCGAGTTCATCGGGCCAGACCTCGATGCGCCACTCCCGCTTGCCTCGGCGTCTCTCGGCTCGACGCCACGGCAGGTCCCACGGCTTGTGGCCCATCAGCCGTACCCGCGATCCCATCGTCTTGATGTTGGGCCACTGCCCCCGCTCATAACCGGGCCCGTAGTAGCGGCTGAGTGACCGGACCTCGATGGTCGGCACCCGCTCGTACTCGTCCCACAGCAGGTCCGGGTAGCGGTGGGACTCCTCCGGCATGTCGTCCGGGAACGTCTCATGGAATGCCTGACGCAACTCTCGATAGGCGTCCGACGAGATGACGGTGAACGGCCTGGCCTTGAACACGACATCGACGCCCATCACTTCTCGCCTCCGTCTTCGCTGTCCCGCCCGAAGCCGACTGTGTACTGGCGCCACGTCACCGCCGGCACCCAGTCGGCCGCGCATGACGCCTCCCCAGTCGCAGGGCTCCGCGTTTTCGTCAGGCTCGTCGCCGTAAGGTTCCGGCACGAGCAGATACCACCCGCAGGCCGCGCCTTCCCGGCGTCCCCCGGTGCACTGCTGGTCCGGACCGCAGGTGATGCCGGACGTGTCCTCGACGGGTGGGTCGCCGAGCAGGTTCATCTTGACGCACCACCATCGTCGCTGCGGCTCGCTCACCCCTCGCCTCCTTCTGTGTCCCGCCCCTGTCCGGTAGTACCGGGAGGCCGACCGGGGCTGACGGTTGCATCGACGACGTGGTCGGTGATGTCGACCCATTCGCCGGGTCCGACCCGTTCGGCAGGTCCATCTTGGGGGAACGGCGGCGGGTTGCAGGTCGGATGCCATGCCCAGCTGTCCGAGGTCTCGGCTCCGTCCCAGATGGCTCGCGTGTTGGCGACACCGGTGATCGGTTTGCCACACGTGTCGCAGAACAGGCCATCGCCCATTACTCGCCTCCATCTCCGGTAGTACCGGGAGGGGAGGGGCCAGAAGCGATCTTGAGGTCTGCGACCTGCGCCGTCAGGCGCTCTACCTCTGAGGCGAGCATCGCAGCGTCGCTTGGTGCATGCGTCAGCAGCTCGAAGGATCGGTAGACCTCATCGAGCTGCCCGGCGCCAGACTCAACGGCGACGCTGGTCACAATGAGCGTCACCTCACCGGTCGCCGAGCGAATCGACACCGACGCACCTTGCAACCCGTTGGTGCTGTGGGCCTCGGTGTCGATGCTGTGGATGTGGGGCTTCCGCCACCGGTTGAGCGCTTCTCTGACCGAGCCGGTGTACTTCGCCATCTCGCCTTCTCCTAGCTCCGGTCCGGCCGCCACAGCCGGGTGTCGCTCACGGTACTTGCGGGTTCGATGCGTTCGAGCAGCGCCTGCTTCCGGGTGTGGAAGTCCGCGAGCTCGCCGGCCGGGATGTCCTCGAAGCGCATCAGCCGCCGGGACAGGTCGCGCAGGTCGGCGGTGAAGTCGCCCACCTCGGTCAGCGTCGGGGTGTCGGGGGTCATGGCTAGTCCTCCTTGCCTCGCACCCACATAGCCACGTGCCACTCGCAGCCGGAGGTGAGTGCGACACCGTTGGCCATGCCAACGTGCGTGGCCCGCGGCCGCTGACCCTTCGGGCACCACGGGCAACGACGCCGGCTTCGACTGCCGACCTGCTTGGCGTACCGCTGGTGCTCGGTCGCGCTGCCGACCTGGCCCCAGCCTCCGGGACTGGAGAGCCGAGCCTTGGTCTCCCTCGCTCTCTCTGCGTCGCTCGCCACTACACCTTCACCCATCGTCGCAGCCGACGGTTGAACTCGCGGTTGGCGACACGTCGCACCTGCCTGCGTCCGAGCGCTGCCGGGCCACGCTTCGCGGCCTTCAACGTCCCGAGGATGGACAGCAGCTTGTAGAGGGTGCGCACGTCATGCCTCCTTGGCGGTGCGGTAGCGCTCGACACACCAGCGACAGGCGCAGGCAGGTGACGGGTGGCCGTTGATGACGCCACCCCGTCCCTTTCGGGCCGTGTGGCATTCCCCGTCGTGGGCGACCCCGTAGTAGCCCTCGCAGTCCTTGCACCAGAAGTGCTCGGAGTGCCAAGTGCATCGACGGTCCACAGTCTTGCGGCCCGGCTTACAGCGGTGCTCGCCCATCACGAGCCCTCGCCGTTCTGTCGGAGCAGCTCGAGGGTGAGCGCCACGGTGTCGTCGGGCGGCGGGTCGATGCCGACGTACTGGGCGGTGAAGGCCCAGCCCTCGGGTGGCAGCTCGCGGGCGACTGTGAGCGTCTCGCTTGGATAGACGGCGGTCAGGGTCGCTGCGAGCTGCTGCGCGCCGCGCAACTGGCGCACCACCTTCGGCACTTCGGTGGTGGAGGTCACGGCATGTCCCCCTCATGGGCCCGGCCCACGGTGGCCTCCAGCGCCTCGATACGCTGCCACTCGGCCTCGGTGAGCTTGGGTTGGAGCGCCCGGACCTGGTCGTAGCTCATGGGCTCGCTCCAACCGTCCCCGGTCTGCACGTGGTAGGCGGAGTTGGTGAAGTCCGGCGTGGTGTTGACGTCCTCGGTAGCGTCGTTCATTGGATGCGCCCTCCTTAGTGGGGGTGTGTCCGGCGTCCGGTGGTGCTCGACACACCCCGGATGCACACCCGAAGAGGTGCACCTAGGACAATGACAGGTTCTAGGGGTTGTGTCTAGTACCCTTCCGGGATTATGACGACGCTGGCTCCCTTGACCGAGCGCTACGTGGCCATCTACGTGCGGATATCCGTCGACAAGTCCGGCCGCGGCGAGGGCGTCGAACGCCAAGAGGAATGGGGCCGGGCCTACGCGGCCGAGCACTGGCCCGGCGTCGCGGTGCGGGTGTTCCCCGACAACAACCTGACGGCCTTCGACGAGAACGTCCAACGTCCCGGCTACGACGACCTCCGTGCCGCCATCCTCGCGGGTGAGGTGGGGCACATCTGGACGGTCGAGATGACCCGCCTCGAAGCCAACCGGCGGCGCTGGGTCGACCTGACCATCGACCTCGACGACGTCGGCATCACCGAAGTCCACACCAACCGGGAAGGCATCGTCACCCTCGACGAGGTCGCCGACGTCAAGAACGTGTTCGCCTACCGGGAACGTAAACGCCTGAGGGAGAGGCTCAAGGACACGATGCAGGACCTCGCCGACAAAGGCCGCCCTCGCTCCGGTGCCGTCTACGGCTACGACCACGGTGTCGATGAGGACGGCCGCAAGACGCTCGTCGTCAACCGGGTCGAAGCCGAGGTGGTCCGGTGGATGGCGACGGCGCTGCTCTCCGGTTGGGCCCGGGCGCAGATCGCCCGACGGCTGAACCAGTTCAACGCGATGCGTCTCGCGTTCGGGCTCCCCGCCTGCCTGCCGAAACGCGCCGGTCGACCGCGCCTCAAGAACGACGTGATCATCGGCTACGTCTCCCTGCTGTGGGTGCCGCAGAAGGTGACCGCGGTCGTCACCAAACCGGGGGTCGCCGGGCGCCGTGTCCACATGGGTGAGGACCACACGGACGGCACTTGGGAACCGATCCTCGACGAGGTCACCTGGCGCCGCGTGTGCGCCCTCCTGGAGAAGCCCCGCAAGGTCGTCGGCAACGACGGCAAGCCCTACATCACCGGCAAGCCCCGGGTCCCGTCGCGGGGCTACCCGCTCACCGGCTACCTCTACTGCGCGGCGTGCAAGTGGCGACTGAACGGCAAGGGCCGCCAGAACCCCAGCGGATGGCAGCGACGCTACGCCTGTATCGCCGTCAGCGACACGACGCCCACCGGATGCGGGCACACGACCATCGTCGCCCAGGCCCTCGAGGACCACGTCTACGACGAGCTGCTCACCTACCTGCAGTCCCCCGAGTTCCTCGCCGGCGCCGCTAGCGCCGACGGTGTCGCCGAACGGCGCGAGGAACTGGCGGCGGCCATCACCGACCTCGACGACAGTCGGGTGCAACGGGCCCGCCAGTGGGGAGCCGGCGAGCTGAACGACGACGAGTGGGACGCCGCCCGTGCCGGGCTCGACCACCGCAAGTCCACGCTCACCGCCGAGCTCGCGGCTCTCCCCACCCCACGAGCCGACATCGACCCGACAGCGATCGTCGCCGACTGGGCGCTCATGGACGACAACGAACGTCGGCACGTCATCGGCAACCACATCACCCGCATCGTCATCGGCCGTCCCACGCCCGGCATCCAACGGTTCGACCCAGGGCGCGTCGTGATCGAGTGGCGCTAGAGGGTCGGCTCCTAGCTCCAGTCCCGGTTGCGCATCATCGCGACGACGTCCATGGGTGCGAGGTGGGAGATGTACCGCTCCGTCCCCGACAGGGACTCGTGACCGAGTTGCGCTTGGATCTGGTGGATGGGGATGCCACGCTGGGCGAGGTCGAACGCGAACGAGTGCCGTAGGCCGTGCGGGTGGACGCGCTTCTCGATGCCGCCCCGCTCGGCGAGCCGGCTGAGGGCGGTGCGGATGTAGCGCTGACTGAGTGGAGTGCCCATGTTCCCCTCGGAGTACGTGGTGAAGATGGGGTGCCGGCCGTTCAGTCCTAGGTCGTTGCGACGGGTGAGCCAGCGGTCGACCAGTCCGCAAGCGAAGGGGTCGAGGCCGACGAACCGCCACTTCGAGTTCTTCCCACGGCGCACCCTCACGGTCCCGGCCTCTGTGTCGGCGTCCCGCGGGTAGAGGTCGATGGTCTCGGCGATGCGGAGACCGGCGCCGTACATGACTGCGATGAGCGCCCGGACCCGGATCCCGGACGACGATCGGTTCGATGCTGCTTTCAGCAGGCGGTGGACCTCGTCGGCGGTGAGTGGTTCGGGTGGGAACTTCTGGCCCTTGTTCGTCGGGGGCGCGGGCGCGGGCACTTTGGGGGTCCTTTCGCAGCGTTAGTGGTGATGCTTGAACGGAGCGGTACTCATCTGCACCCAAACCGAGGCGGAGGGTGGAAGCGGTACCAAACCGGTCACTCGCCGCCCTCGTAGCCGCGGTTCCACTCGGCGCGGCCGGGGTCGTCTTCACCACGGAACTTGGGTGTCGGGGTGTTGTGGTCGTAGCCGCGGCTGCTGCGCTTGTCGGCTGCCCTGGCCTGTCGGCCTTGCTCGTAGAGGGACGGCCCGCGGGACGGGACGGGGCGCACGGTCCCCGGCGCACGACGGGTCGGGCGCGGGGTGGATGGCGTGGCGCGGCGGAGGGCTACCCCGGTACCGAGCGCGGCGATGCCGATCGTGACGAGCGCGACCCCGACGCCGCGGCCGAGGACCCAGCCTCCGATCTCGGCCGCGGCCGCGCACCCGACGATCGCGGCGGCGCCGTACTGCTTGCGTCGTCCGTGGCGGGCTGCCCGGCGGATGTTGGCGCGGGCCCGGGCGGGCTGCAGCTTCCGGCTGTGCGCCTTGACCTTCTGGGTGCGGCCCTTCACTACGCGGGTGTGGGTGCGGACCTTGGCCATCACTCCACCCCCACGCCGCGGCGCTGCAGCTTGTCGATGGCTCGTGACGCTTGAGAGCTCACCCGTTCGACACCGGCCATGCCGGCGGCGCACGCCTCGGCGCCTGTCTCGTAGAGCTCCACATCGACCTCGGCGAACACCTGGTCGACCGTGACCTGCCCTGTGATGACGGCCATACGGATCGCGGGCGTGTGGGCGTGGACCGACAGCCAGCCACGGCACACGGTCGGCACGTTGGTGGCGGTCTGCTGGTGGCAGCGGAACACTGCGAGGTTGGGCAGCGACCCGTCGTGCTGGTCGTCGAAGGTGGCGAGCTTGGCGTACTCGTCCGGGTGCCAGACGCCCGGCGGGGTGTCGCGCCGGTACGGGCAGGTGTTGCACGGCCGCGGCGCTGCGAACAGCGGAGCGCTCACTGGCCGCTGGCCTGACGCTCGGCCTCCATGCGCTCCGCCTCGGTGGCTGCAGCCCTGATGATGATTTCTCGCAGGGTCTCCTCCGAGTCGACCGCCAGGCCCTTCAGCTTCTTGTGTAGGTCGCCTGGAAAGTTCTCGATCTTCAGCACACTCATCCCCTACGTCTAGCGCGTCCCGGTCATCCCGGATGGAACACCAAGCGTAACAGGCGGGAAGAGCGGGATGGGCGTTACGCCCGTGCTACCGTGCCGTTCATGTCCACTAAGACCAAGGCGCGGACGCCATGACGGTCTCGCTCGGCCTCCTCCTCCTGATCGTCGTACTGGCCGCCTGGAAGATGAAGGGCGTCCAGCTCCCCCACGTCCTGCTCGGGATGCTGCTGCTCAAGGCCTCCGAGCCGGGCAGCATGGTCGACACCCTCGCCGCCGAGAGCCTCGAGATCTTCACGTCGATCATCAACGCGGTCGCCTCCGGGCTGGGCCAGGGGAACATCGCGTGATGGTCGCACCGGTCCTCCTCGTGAGGTGCGTGTACGGCCTCACCCGTGCCGCCGTCGCGTTCGCCCGCCGTCACCGCGGGTTGACGATCACCCTGCTCCTGACGTGGGCGGTCGCGTCCGGGGGGAAGGGCTGGTGAACACCAACGAGTGGGAGCGCTACGCCACCCACGCGGTGGTGGGGCTCGTGGCCGCGCTCGGCCTGATCGGCGCCGTCAATAGCTTCACGCACGTCGCCGAAGCGGTCCGCCCCTCGTTCGGTGACCTGGCCCCCACGGTCCCGCTCGGCATCGACATCGGCATCGCCGCGTTCACCGGCCTGGACCTGCTCATGGCCCGGATGGGGATGCGGACCCGGTGGCTGCGCCTCGTCCCCTGGGCGCTGGTGGGGACGACCGTGTACCTCAACGTCGCCGGCGAGGTCACGTTGGTGGGCCAGCTCGCCCACGGTGTGCTCCCGTTGCTGTGGGTCGTCGCCGTCGAGGCCGGCGCCCACGTGGTCCGCACCCTCGCCGGCTTGTCGGGTAGGGGTGCGCCGAGGATGGACCGGATCCGGCCCTCCCGGTGGCTGCTCGCCCCGCTGCCCACGTTGCTGCTGTGGCGCCGCATGGTCCTGTGGGAGCTGCGCTCCTACCCGCAAGCCCTCGACCGCGAGCAGGACCGTCTCCTGGCCCGCAGCGACCTACAGGACGCACACGGCGCCGTCGCGTACCGGTGGAAGGCACCGCGCCGCCAGCGGGTCATGTACCGCCTCGGCCGCCTGGCCCCCGCCCAGCTCGACCGACCGGCCCTCACGGCCCCGCCCGCGAGCTCCAACGGGGACGCCGACACGACAGCAGCCGAGTTGATCGCCCAGCAGATGGCCAACAACGGGCAGCGTGTCACCCGCCGGTCCCTCACCGCGAAGGTTCGGGCCGAGGGCCACACGATCGGGACCACGAAGGCCACCGAGATCGCCGGCCGCTACCCATGAACCCGCTGTGGCGTCGCCTGTACCGCGGGGACGTGGCCCCCGGCTGGCTCCGACGTAGGGCCGGCCGGGACCAGCCCGAGACCAACGGGGACCACGACTGGACCCCCGGGTCCGGCGGGGCCAACTGGGACCACGACGACGACGGCCCCGAGGACCAGACGGTCCGCCTGGTCGGGGACCGGCCCACCCGGACCGTGGTCCCACCCCGGCCCTACGTCGCGGAGGACCACTGGACCGAACGGGACCGGAGGCCGCTGGTCCCCGAGGCCCTGCGCGAACCCGCCGACGCCATCCGGTTCGCCGCCAACCACGCCTACCACGTGTCCGCCTTTCACGTGATCCGCCTGCCGAAGTACGTGGGCCTCAACCTGCTGTGGTCGCCCCGTGGCCTCGGCCGCCTCGCCGTGAGTGTGGGCAGGTGGGCGAGGGTCCGCGAGTCGCGTGACGTCGAATGGTCCGCGGCGGAACACGCGATCACGACCCGGGACTACGGGCCCTACATGCGGGTGGCCCGCGAACGCCGGGACCAGGTCCGCTCCCGGGTCCCCGTCGCGGTCCTCGGGACCGCCGCGGCCGTGGCCCTCGTCGTCGTTGGTCTCACGCGGTGGGAGACTGTGGCCCCCACGGTCCTGACCGTGGTCTTCGGTCTCGGCTGGTGGGGCCGGCCGATGGACCGGCCCTACATCGAGTCCGCCGTCACGTCGTCCCCACAGGCCCGCAAGATCACTCCCGACATGATCGTCATGGCCCTCTACGGGGCCAAGCTGTGCAAGGAAGTCACCGGCCCTGACGCCCCGGACTTCGCGGCCCCCGGCGTCTACCGGGAGAAGGCCGGCTACGGGGCCATCGTGGACCTGCCGTTGGGCTTCACCGCCAAGCTGGCGATCAAGCGCAAGACCGACATCGCCGCCGGCCTCCGGATCAGCGAGCGACGCCTGTTCATCGAACAGGCCACCGGACCCCAAGGTCACGCCGGTCAGGTCAAGCTGTGGATCGCCGATGACGACCCGCTCTCCGGGCCCGCGGTCACCTCCCCGCTGGTCAAGGCAGCGAAGTTCGACGTGTGGCAGGAAGTCCCGTTCGGGCAGGACGAGAAGGACCAGCTGGTCGAGTTCCTCATGCTGTGGACCAATGTCCTGATCGGGGCCCTGCCGAGGATGGGCAAGACGTTCGTGCTGCGGCTCCTGATCGCTGCCGCCGCCATGGACCCGTACGTGAAGCTCCTGCTGTGGGACGGCAAGGGCGGCAAGGACCACGCCCCGTTCGAGCGGGTGTGCCACGCCTTCGGTGCCGGCGCCTCCGACGAGGTCGCGAAAGCCCTGCTCGCCACCGCGACGGACCTGGTCCGGGACATGGACGAGCGGTACAAGAAGATGAGCCGCCTCCCCGACGACCGCTGCCCCGAAGGCAAGCTGACCAGGGCACTCGCTAGGGACCGGAAGCTCAAGATGCCGGTCACGTTCCTGGCGATCGACGAGTTCCAGGTCTACCTGCAGAACAAGGCGTACGGCACCAAGATCCTCGAGGCCCTCACGATCCTCGCCCAACGAGGGTCAGGCGCCGGGATCATCCTGGCGCTGGCGACGCAACGGCCCAGCTCGAAGATCATGAACACCGACTTCCGGGACCTGTTCGGCACCCGCATCGCCCTGCGCATGATCACCGACGAAGCCTCCGAGATGATCCTCGGTTCGGGCAGCTCCCGGGCCGGGTTGAACACGTCGAAGTTCCGAGCCACCGACAAGGGCGTCTGCATCCTGCTCGGCGCCGATGACGGGGCTCTCGTCGACAAGGGCGGCCAGACCGTCCACGCCCACCTGATGGACCTCCCCGCCGCCACCAAGGTCGCCAACCGGGCCCGTGCCCTACGCGAAGGCGAAGGCACCCTGACCGGTGTCGCTGCGGGGGAGGAGGACGAGGCCCTCTCGGACCAGGTCCTGAACCACGTCGCCGCCGCGTTCGAGGGCGAGGACAAGGCCCACTCCGCGGTGCTGTGCGCCCGCCTGACTGGCACCTACCCGGGCCTCTACGAGACGTGGGATCAGAGCGACCTCGCCGCCGCCCTCGGCCGGTTCGGGATCGACGCCGGCAACCAGACGTGGGCCACCCCCGTCGAGGGCGGGGCGAAGTGCAACCGCAAGGGCTTCGAGCTGAAACAGGTCCTCGACGTGTTGGTCGAGAAGGCCGGCGAAGTGCCCGATTCACCCCCCGAAACCACCGACTGACGCCCTATCCCCCTATCCCCCTATCGCGCAGATCCTATCCCCCCCGATGAGACCCGACAGGGCCTCTGACCTGCACTCTATCCCCTGACCCTCCACCCCCGATGAGAGCCGAAACCGGCCGAAACAGGGGTTAGCGCCGCGCGCCACCCCAGATAGGAGCACCACATGCAGGCCGACTACGAGTTCACCCAGACCCGGGACGCCCAGGGCACGATCGACCTCGACGAGATGACGGTGAAGGAGTATCGCAACGCCACCTCCGACGAGGAACGCTACGAGATCGTCGCCGACGTCATCACCGCCGATGTCCTCTCCACGCCCGGTGCCGGGGCGCTCTCCCGCTCCGTCAGTTTCAGGCTCGCAGCCGAAACGAAGGAGGCGTGATGGGTGCCATCGCCCGCCTCCTCGGCTTGCAGGAACCATGCCCCGGCTGGACCCACGTGTGGTGGGGGACCGTGAACTGCGAGCTACCCGCCCGGCACCGCGGCGACCACCAGCACGGCAAGCGCCGCTGGCCCTACGGCTAACGGCTGCGCTTCTTGCGGTCCTCTTCGGCCCGTTCCGCCTCTTGGCGTTCGACGGCCTCGGCGATGGCGGCCTCGACCCACTCGGCCCAGGTGCCTGGCTTGCGGACCTGCAGTGCCCGTGCGCGGGCGTGGAGGTCGTCGTCGATCTTCACCACCACGTTTCCCACGGCGGGAGTTCTACCGATTGCGCCCATCGCGAGCGAGTCTTACATCGTCGCCAATGGTGAGACCGTGGACATCGCCGACAATGTCGCCTACCTTCGTGACCACGCGAAGTGGCCCGGGCGACGCCGTAACGACACCCGGGCCGTGGCAATCAACCCCGAGGAGGTTGACAACCATGGGTGAGCCTAGAAGGACCCAGCAGCCAAGTCCCACTGAGGTGGCACAGCTCGCCGGCCGGCTCCACGAGATGGCGGACCGCATCGACGTCGCCACGGTGGCAGAGTTCGCCACAGGTGACGTCTACGCCGCCGGGCAACGCTGCGCCGATGTGCTCGACGACATGCTCACCGCAGCCGGGCACCAGCGCCACCGGGAGATGACGAGGTGACCGACTCCCCGAAGGACTACCGGGCGCCGCTCACACCTGACCGGGTGCGTGAGATCCAGGACCAGGCCCGACACACCGCCGACCCCGACCGGCTGCGCGAGCTCGTCGACCAGCTCGTCTTCCACATCGAGACGTCGCCGTGAGTGACGACGACAGGCCCGTGCTCAACATCACGCCCGGCATGCGCCGCCATCTCAACGTCGTGAAGGGCCAGCGCATGTACCAGGACGAGGGACGCTGGTTCGTGTGGCGCCGCATCGAGCAGCCGCCCTACACGGACGGGGCCGACCGGTTCCGTTGGTGGAAGCCCTGTCACCTTGCAGCCGCGGTGGCGCAGTGGCGCTGGGCCCGTCGGTACTGGGGGCGGGCATGAGCGACCGCAAGCCGGTGATCGCCGTTCAATGGACTGGAGTCAACTTCCCGGCGGTCTGCGACTTCGCGGACCCCGACCGCATCCGGGTAGACGTCCCAGGCGAGCAGCTCAGCCTGTGGGTCGACAAGGCCAAGGCGTGGGCCACGGTGCGGGTCGGCGACTGGGTCGTCGCTGACGACGACGGCGCCGGCTTCTGCCCTTGCCCCGCCGCCGAGTTCGACGGCAAGGCAGTCGAGTAGATCGTGGTCCCCCGCCCGGATGTAACACCGCCCCTGGGCGGGGGGCCACCTGAGTTAACACCCGGTGATAGGTGGTGAACCCTTGTGTTTCCTACGTCACGTGTGGTGAGGTATTTGACTTAACGTGATGTGAACAACGCCGCAGACCTGACCCAGGGGTGGGGATGATCAGGGAGGCAAATCCGGATGGTACGACCGGCAGAAGGCGGTACCCGCAACGACGCGGGGGGAAGCAGCGACAGTGGGAGTGGCGATCTCGCGGTCAGGGTCGAGGCGTTGGAGCGACGGCTTGACGCCATGCTCCTGGTGCTAGAGGGAGCCGCTGGAGCGATCGGCTCAGCTGCCGCCGGAGCGCGACGCCAGTAGCTCCAGGAACCCGTCGTAGATCTTCACGAGGATCCCGCGCTGGTCCGGCTCTAGTCCCCGGTCGGTACGCAGCGTCGTGCGGGTGTCGGTCTCGGGGTCGACGAACCCGGCGAGTCTCAACACGTAGCCCAGGCGTTCACCCAGCAGGGTGTCGATGATCGGCAGGTGTTCCACCTGGACGCCGGCCTTGCCAGTGACGTACCGACTGAGCGTCGGTGCCTTCACGCCGAGTCGCTCGGCGATCTGCTCGCGGGTGTAACCCCGGTCCTCCAGCTCGGCGACGGCGCCAGCGAACGCCTCAGTGAGGTCCGCAGCGTCGGGCACGCTTGCGATTGTCGTACGGAACGTACGTCGTGCGCAAGATGCAATTGTCATTCAAGTACCACTTGTGCCGAACCAGTATTGCGGATACTGTACTGCTCGTGCCGAATCAGACCGCAGCCGAGGTGCAGGAGAAGTGGGCCGAGAAGCTCCGCATGGAGCGTGCCCGCCGTGACCTGAACCAGGCGACCGTCGCCGAGATGGCCAAGGTCACGGCGGCCACCATCAGCAGAGCAGAGAGCGGCATCGGGAGCCTCGACACGTTCCTCGCTATCGCCGCCGCCCTCGGCATCAACCTCCTGGGGGAGTCGTGAGCGGACTCACCGACCTCCTCCACGTGACCACAGGCATCGCCAACGACGCCGATATCCCCACCGACCACGATGGCGCCCACGACCTGATCGACGCGGTCGACGACACGACCGAAGCACTCGACGGACTGCGCGACCGCCTCGTCCGCGTGTGCATCGACGACCCGAATCGTTGGGGTATCTGCCCGACCTGCGGGCTCTCGCTGCAGCGGCCGTCGCAGATCGCCGGTCCCCACAACCCCGGCGAGCCGCTGTGCTTCAAGCCCGTCGTCCCCGCTCTGTGGGCCTACCGCCAGTACTGGCGGTGCCGCCGGCTGACCAGCCGCGTGTTCCACCGGGCCCGCTACAAGGCCGGGCTCGTCGCCTCCGATGACGCCGCGCTCCTGCGCCGGAAGGGTGCGTGATGGCCGACACCCAGGAGCGCGACATCCCGGCGAGCTTCCGCGACCCGGTCGTCCTCGCCGACACCGCCCGCGTCTTCCGCATGGCCCGGGCCCGCTGCCGTTGCCCGCAGGACTGTCCATGTGGACGCGGCAAGCAGGAGGCGAGCTGATGTGGCGCCGCTCCAGCCGTTGCGGTGCGGACCACGTCACCGAGCAGTGCGTCGAGGTGGCCTCGTGCCCCGGTCATTGCGCGACGGGCGTCGTCTTGCGCAACAGCCGCTTCCCCAACGGTGACCAGGTCCACGCCGACCATGACGAGTGGCAGGCGTTCGTAGCCGGGGTGAAGGCAGGAGAGTTCGATGACCTCGCCTGAGCCCACTGTCGGAGGGACGCCGGCGGAGCTGACTGCCGTCCCGTCCGCGCCCCTCCGACGCCCAACGTGGCGCCGCTTCCTGGCGGCGTGGGACCGGCAGCTCGACGAGGCCCGCGAGCTCGAGGCAGGTGTGTGGTGACCGCCCTCCTGGACTCGATGTCCTACGCCGACATGGCCGCCTACGTCGTCGCTGTCGCGGTGACCGCGACGGCGGGCACGGTGCTGTGGCTGCTGGGCCGCTGCACCCTGCGGGTCTGCGCCGTGTGGGCGCTGTGCCTCGCCACCGCCGGCGGCTTGAGCCTCACGCCGGCACCTGAGCTGACGTACACCCGGTCGTTCGACACGACCGGCATCGAGGAAGGCGCCGCGTGGGGTGGCTTCGTCCTGTTCTCGCAGTGGTGGGAGGAGACGCCGTGAGCTGGGACGCCTACCTCACCGACGACCGCGGCCACACCGAGGGCGACTGGAACTACACCCACAACTGCAACGGCATGATCGCTGAGGCTCTCACCGATCTCGGCTGCGTCAACGCCAAGGCGACCCCCGACGACCACCCGATCTGGAAGGCCATCGGCCCGCCCTGGTGGAAGCGCCTCGACGGCTGCGACGGACCCACCGGCGCCGCCTTCCTAGACGCTCTGATCCGACAACTTGAGTCGAATCCCGTGCGGTACAGCGCCATGAACCCGGCGAACGGGTGGGGTAGCTACGAGACGCTCGTGAAGGTGCTCACCGGGATGCGTGACGCTGTCCCCGAGTGGCCGACGACCTGGCGGGTCCACGGATGACGGCCTCCCTCGTGCGTCGCTTCTGGGCGCTCGTGTTCGCGGCGATGGCCCTACTGGCCGTGGGCTGCGATGACCCCGACCCTTGCGACCCCGATTGCCCGCCTACTCAGTGCGGGGAGGTCGGCTGTGACGGCTCCTGACCCACGCCAGGAGGAGTTCAACCGCCGGGCGGTGAACGTCATCAGCGTCGTCACGGTCGTGGTGGTGCTCGCGGTGCTCCTCGCCGCGGTCCTGTCGGGCGACAGCGAGTCGTCGTCCTGTCTCCTGCTCGTGGCCGGGGCGCAGAGTTGCCCGCCCTGTTCCCCGGCCACCTTCGCCCGGCGGCACCACTCCGCCGCCGGGGCAGCTGGGTCCGGCCTTGCCGCCATGGCCGGGCCCAGCGTCGATGTCCGACGACTGCAGGGTTCCCAACCCGCTGTGGTCGTCGGCTACCCGCTGGCCTGTAGCACGCACCCAGGGGACGCCACTCGGCTGGGACGTGACGAGACCCGGGGCGGTAACGGCGCCCTGAGGTCCGGGCCGGCGGGCTCTTCCTCATCGGGGCGTCGTGCCCCTCGACCCGGGGAGGCGTCCTGTCCGCCCGCCGCGCCCCTCGGGTCGGGGAGCAGGGCGTCCGGAGTCCATACGTGCCAGCCACACGGCGCCCCCTTTGGGGGACGGCACGTGCTGCAAGTCATGGACGCAGCCTCCGAACGCCCGCACCTGACCTGACCTGACAACAAGAAACCCCGACGACCGAGTGCGTGGAGCGCAGGTCGCCGGGGTCCCGGAACGAGGTACATCGTATGGCAACCGAGGAACGCATCGCTCGCATCGAGTCCACCCAGCTCGGTCCTGAGGACCACGGCATCTTCACCGCGATGGTCCATCTGGACTATGGCGGCAGCGCCCAGGGCGCCGGCGGCTACGACCTGCGCGGTGGCCGGTCCTGCTACCGGTTCATCGAAGGCGTCTTGCAGGCGTGCAACGTCGACTGCTGGGAGAAGGTGCAGGGCTGTACCGTGCTCGCCCTCATCGAGGACGAGAGGGTGTGCGGCCTCAAGTCGCTGCCGTTCGCCCGCTCCCCGCACACCTTCCGCTTCGAGGACATCTACGTCGGCGGTGAGTCGTGACCGCCCTGTTGTTCGCCGCTGCCGAGTCGGGCATCACATGGCCGGACGTCGCCCTGACCGCCGTGCTCGTCTTCGGCTTCGTCGCCTTCCTCTGGGTGATGGCGCGATGAGGCCCACCCTCTCCTTCGACACCACGCTGCTGTTCCCCGACAAGCCGTTCGTGCTCACCCTGCCCACGGACCACGAGCCCATGGTCGTCTACCTCGATCCGGTGCAGCTCGCCGAGTTGGTCGCTGAGGGCGACGCCGAAGGCCAGCTGTGGAAGCAGTCGAACTGCCGTCACCAGCTCAACCTCCGCTGGGCTGTGACCCTCGATACCGACCGGTTGACGGGGGACTGCATGTGGTGCGGGCTCGAGGTCGTCATCGAAGCCGATGGAACTGTCGTGCCGGTCGACCGGGGGAGTGCGACGTGAAGCGCTTCACCCTCACCCACGACCACTTGCGTCTGCTCCGTGCGGCCTACGTGGGGTGGAACGACTGCGAGTACGGCGCTCCCGAGATTGACCCGAAGCGCCCCTACGGCAACAGCGACGTCGAAGGCGACATCGCCCGCATCCTCGCGTGGGTCCTGTTCAAAGATGCCGACGGCGACCTGCACTTCACGAGAGAGCAGCAGGACCGGGCGAGCCAGCTGCACCGGGAGACGCAGGACGCCCTGAGCATCGTCATCGACCTCGGTGAGGTTCCGCTCGGCAACTACGCCCACGACCGCGACGTCGGCTGGTTCGTCGTCGACGACGAGTCAAGCGCCGCCGAGACGCTCCGCCAGTTGCACCGGCTGCGGGGTGACTCGTGACCGCCCACGACCAGTACCTGGCGAACCTGCGGGCCGAGCTCGCGGACGCCACGTGGATGACGGAGCGCGGCCCACGCCGGCCCACGGACGCGCAGTGCCGCGCGGATAAGGCCCGCTACGACGCGGAGGTCCCGTTGCATCCCGACACCGTCGCCGCAGGGGAGTGGCAGGACGACGAGTCCGAACGCGACCCGCTCATGGAGGACGACGTGCCCATCGGCTACGACCCGACGTGGTGGGGGGCGGGGCTGTGAGCACCGTCTCGAAGCGCACCGTTACCACGACCCGCCACGAGTACGTGGTCCCGGCCCCAGTCGACCGGGGAGCGTGCGTCTCCGATGTCCGGAAGGCCATCGACTGGGCCTTGCTGGACATGCCCGAGGGCCGGCGCAGCTACGACGACGCCTGCAGGGTCGAGGCCCGCGACGACGAAATCGTCGTGTGGTGGCCCGACGGTCAGGTGACGTCGTGATGGCCCTCCACGGAGTAGCCGAAGCCTGCCTGCGTCATCCCGACGGAGGGTTCGTGCGCTGCTACTGCAAGGCCTGGTTCTCGTCGCCGGTCCTTGACGAAGCCACCGAGGCGTACCGCAACCACATGGTTGAGGGCGTCCTGCCGCAAGGGGAGCAGTCGTGAGCGCCACCGAAGAGCCGAAGGCGGCGCATGTCATCGAGGCCCTGTGCCGGGTGATGCGTGACCTGCCGTCGATCGAGAAGGGCGGCCAGGCCGACCCGAAGCAGGGCGGCTACCGGTACCGGGGCATCGACCAGATCACCCCGCACACCCAGGAGCTGTTCGCCCGCCACGGCGTCCTGTTCACCCCCCGCGTCATCTCCTTCGATCTGCGCGAGTTGATGGTCAACGCCAAGCCGTGGACCGACGTCGTCGAGGAGATCGAGTACGACGTCTACGGCCCGGGCGGCATCGAGGACAAGATCGTCATCGGCCCCATCCTCGCTATCGGCCGGGACAACTCGGACAAGGGCGGCAACAAGTGCCTCACCCAGGCCATGAAGTACGCCCTGCTGCAGACGTTCCAGATCTCGGACCCGGTCGACGACGCCGACGGCACCACGCACGAGGCCGATGCCCGTAGCGCCGAACCCGCTGCAGCGAAGGCCCAGATCGTCGCGGTCAAGCAGGCCATCGCCGGTCTGACCGCCGAGCAGTGGCCACCGCTGCAGGAGTGGTCGAGGAAGCAGAACCTCCCGGAGCCTGACCGTCTCACCGCCAAGCAGGCCGAGGCCGCGCTCGCCTACCTCGCGGAGCTGACCGCCACCGATGACGGGTCAGGGCCGACCGTCGCCGGTCCTGGCCCCGACCCGGCGCCTACAGGGTTCGACGCTGAGGCCAAGTACATGGCCGACCACGCAGAGAAGGGGGCGAAGTGAGCGAGCCGAGGTGGATTGAAGACGGCGACGTCGAGTTCCCCGACTACGACACGTGCCCCTACTTCCGGCGGTCGTTCAAGCTGCCCGGCCACGACCCCGCCGGCATCTGCGCCTTCGGTTGCTACGAGGAGCCCATCTGTGTGACGGGCGTCGACAAGACCGAGGCCGAGTGGGAAGCGCTGAAAGCCGGTGTCGACGAGAGCCTGGACGGGTCGTGACTGCCCGCGAGATTCCGACGTGGGAGTTCGCGTGCGACCGCTGCGGCTACGTGGACTCGACGGACGACCGGTGGGAGCGGCGCCGCGGCCTCGACTTCTGCCCCGGCTGCGCCATCGACCTCTACCGGTTCCTGCTGAACCTGCCGGTCGACCCGATGCCAGCCGGTGAGCGCTACCGGTACACGCACCTCGGCGGCCGAAGCGACTACGGCGAGCAGCTGGCGGCGAAGGGGGTGGGGTGGTGACCGCCGTTCTCGAGGTTGGCATGTCGGTCGGTTCAGCCAACCGCATCGTCTCGCTGCGCTGGTTGAAGTCCCGTGGCTGGCGGGCGAAGGACTCCACCGGGGCGAGCTACTACCAGCGCGGCCCCGGCCACGGCACGACCGGCCCGTCGTTCGCTGACGGCCTCGTCACGGTCACCCCGGTGGGTAGCGAGCTGACCCCCTGGCCCCCACCGGAAGGCCAGGGACGCAAACGGATGCGGCCGACGTCCCCGACGAACAAGCGGTGGAACGCCCCCGGCCGCGCCCGACCCGACGAGCCGCTGGCCGACGTCTGCGAAGCCGCCATCCCCGGTGTGTGTAAGGGACGGCCGACCGACCGGCACCACATCATCCCCCGCGGGCCCGGGTCCAGCGACGAGGCGTGGAACACGCTCGATGTCTGCGGCACCGGCTGCCATCGCCACATCCACCGTCACGGTGCCTGGGCCCGTGAGCGCGGGTTCCTCCGTAGGGCCGGTGCGTCGTGACCCGCCTCATCCTGTTCGCCGCGTTTGTCGCCACGGTGGCCGGCGCCAACTGGGCGCTCGCCCGCTACGGCATCGTCCCCATCGGCTTCGGGCTGGAAGCCCCGGCTGGGGTGTACTTCGCCGGGCTGGCGTTCGGTCTCCGTGACGCCCTGCATGAGCGGGGTGGCCGACGCCTGGTGCTGGCCGGCATCGCCGCCGGGGCGCTGCTGTCGTACGTGATCGAGGACGCCGACCGCATCCCCGGCGGCCACGCCCCGATCGCTGTCGCCTCGGCCCTGGCGTTCGCTGACAGCGAACTGGCCGACCTTGCTGTGTACGAGCCTCTCCGACGCCGCCACTGGCCTTCAGCCGTTGCGCTGTCCAACACGGTCGGCGCGGTCGTCGATTCCGCCCTGTTCCTCACGCTGGCCTTCGGGAGCCTCGACCACCTGACCGGCAACGTCGTCGGCAAGGTGGTCATGGTCGCCGTCGCCTGGCCCCTCGTCTGGTGGGCACGTCGTGCTGTACCTCGCCACAGCCTCCGGCCCGCAGGTACGTGACGCCATGGCCACCGGACTTCTCGGCCAGATGGTTACCCCCGACGCCGGCAACCGGGTCGTCGACGGCACCCGGTGGGCGATCGACAACGGCTGCTTCGCCGCACGCTGGACCCCGGAACGCTGGCTCGCCACCCTCGACCGCCATCAGCACCTGGCCGCCGACTGCCTCTTCGTGGTCGTCCCCGACGTAGTGGCCGACGCCCAAGCCACGAACGAACGCTGGGCACGCTGGCACGGCGCCGCCCGCAACCGCGGCTACCGCACGGCCTACGTCCTCCAGAACGGCGCCACCTCCTTCCCCCCGTGCTCGGCCGTGTTCATCGGTGGCGACACCCCGTGGAAGCTCGGGGTTGAGGCACGCGCTCTCGTCGCTGAGGCCAAGGCCCGCGGACTGTGGGTGCACATGGGCCGCGTCAACTCGCTACGCCGCCTCCGCTACGCCGCTGCGCTCGGCTGCGACTCCGTCGACGGCACGTTCCTCGCCTTCGGCCCGGACCACAACCTCCCCCAACTCCTGCGCTGGCTCCGCTGGGCCCACGAACCCACCCTGTTCGAAGGTGCATCGTGACCGCCTCGACTGTGGTGCGCCGCCACTGGCCGACCGTCCGCGCTCTCGCCATCGAGTTCGTGACCGGCCGCCCACCGCGCCCATCCACCCGGCTGCAGCGTCTCGATACCCGCTGCCCGGGCTCGCTCGGCCGGGTGGCCCGGAAGGACGTCATCGCCGGCGTCGTCGGATGTGAGGTGTGCGGGCACATCGTCAACATCTGCCAGCACCCCGACGGCGGACCCGGCCCGTTCGTTGTTGAACACGACCTCGAAGGCAAGGAGCTGGCCTGATGGCCCAGTGCGTCGATTCGTTTACCTACGACGAGGACACCCTGTTGTACTGCGTCCAGAACAGCGACCACGAAGGCCCGCATCGAGCCGAGGACTGCGAGGGCTTCGGACAGATCGGCCCGGCGACGGTGCCCGTCCGGTTCACGGTGCTGTGGCAGGTCGAGACATGACCGCCATCCGCAGACCCCCACCGAGGGCAACGAAGACGCTCGTGGTCGCTGCCGCCTGCGCCACTGCCCTGTTGCTGGTCGCCGTGCTGTGGATGACGTTCATGACTTGGCCGTGGCCCACGACCGTGTGCGTGGGGCTCGTCGTTGGGTTCGTGTGCGGCCTCATCCTCGGTGACCGCCGCGCCGACCTGGAGCTGGTGTACCAGCGCAAGGACGCCGCCGTGGAGGGCGCGATGGACGTGGCGTTCTCGGCGCAGCAACTGGAGCAGCGCATCTCTGGTGAGCACCCGGAGGGCGACGTCGAGCAGTACGACTGGGCAGCCGAGGACGACATCCCCGAGCTGCCCCAGCCCCCGACCTACCTGCGGAGGTTGTGGTGAGCGGCGTCCCTGTGCTGTGGCACTTCACGTGCGACCACGGCCACGCCGGCATCGGCAAGCGATGAGTCGCACCCTGCCGACCGAGTGCCCGCATGGCCGCACCCTCGACTGGGGCGACTTCGGTCCTGACCCCGACGACGGGTCCGTAGGCGCCGAGCACTGCCCGTGGTGCAACCAGCCACAGGACCTGGTCGACCGCTACGGACCCGCTGTGGTGCTGTGGCTCGGCCGGCTGCTGATGGCCAGCGGCAGCGTCCTCGCTGCGCTGTCGACCATCGGCCTCGTCCGTGACCCGAACATCGGCTGGGTCGCGGTGCTCGCAGGCAACGGCGTCATCTGCGTCCTCGGCGTGTGGATGGCCAGCGATACCGATGCCACCTCCTACCCATCGCCCAGCGACGACCCCACCACTGGAACGGAACGATGAGCGACCCCATCGACTTCATCACCCACAACGACATCGAGACCCTCTACGCCTACACGGTCGCTGTCCTCGCCATCGGCGTCTGCGCCGCCCTCGCTGTCGCCAACAGCAGCTTGGGGTCGAAGTACCGGCAGGTCCGCATCGACCTCCAAGCCGAACAACGCAACGGACGGGCCCGCGACCGCGAGCTCATGCAGCTCCGCTGGGAGAACAGCGTGCTCGTCGGCACCCAGCTGACGGCGGAACAGCACCTCGGACTCGACACCCCGGCCAACTTCAACCCGGGACCGCCACCCGCTTGGGCGTGGGAGCCACTCCCCGACGACGTCCCCGACCTCGCCTACCCGACCCCCGGCGACATCGCCGCGATGGCGGACCAGACCGCCGAAGTCGACATGGCCGCGTACCTCGGGGAGTGGCGGGTACCCGCACTGGCTGAGGGGGTGCCGGCGTGACGGTGTCCAGTCACGGCTTCATGTGGATGGGCCAGCCGTTCAGCTCGTGCGATGAGTGTGGGCGCCCCGCCTGGGAGCACTCCGGGATGCACGAACCCGGAGCACTGTTCGACGTTAACGACCTCGGCACCATCCGTCCATGGCGTGACGGCGAAGCCGACGCAATCAAGGCGAAGTGGGCCGACCGATGACCCCGACCCGCGACCAGGTGCGAGCGGCCGTGGAGGCGTACGGCTCCCAGCTCGACATCGTCCCGACGCTCGACGGCATCACCGACGCCGTCATGGACGTCCTGTGCGATGCCGAGTTGGACGCCGAGGGCGAACTACGGGAGCAGCTGACCGCACGCTACGAACAACGACTGGCGCAGGCACAGGCCGAGGCCCCGCAACCGAAGGTGCTGTGGAAGGGCCGCACGATGCAGGCGACGCACCGCAACATGACGAACACGGGCGACGTCCCCATCGAGGGCTACTCGGTGCTGACGGCCCGGTTCAATGTGCCGCACCAGACCGCCGTGGTCGTTGTGGAGGACACCGCCCCACCAGACACCGAGGACCCGCCGGGAGGCACCCAGTGAGCCGCCACGAGCCGTTGATGGGCGTCTTCGCTCACCTCATCGGAGAGGAAATGGCCAGCCAGGATCTGTCGCAGGCCGAGTTCGCCCGCCGTACCGGCGCTTCGACCAAGCACGTCAACCAGTTTCTGGGCACTCGCACCGGGGTCAGTCTGCCGATGCTCGACTACTGGGCGCACGTCCTCGGCTGCCGATGGGAAGTCCGCCTACGACCGGTCGATGAGGTCCCCGAGTGACCGCCTACGAGGACGCTCTGTGGGTCGTGGGCGACGTGCTCGCCGGTCTCGACCCCACCCAGCCACACAGCACCCAAGCCGCCAAAGTGCTCGACGCCCTCACCGGGGACCTGCACGCCGAGCTCGCCATCGAGGCGGGCGGATTGGAGCGGGTCGGGTTCGTCTGGGACACCAGCCAGGGACGTCCCCAGTGGTCCGGTGTGGATGGCATCGGGCACGCGACCGAGCGGCCCGTGTACAGGCTCACCAAGGAGAGCACCGATGGCTGACGAGTACGGCATCACGCCGGTGGGCGACGACACCTCCTACGCAGCCGAGCGAGCAGAACAGGCTGCTGCTGGTCCCTCTGTCGGTCCTGCGGTGTCGCAATCGATTGAACATAGCGACACCGGGTTGTCGACCGCCTCGACGACGGTGAGCTACCGGTCACTCGCCGCAGCGCTCCTCGCCGCACCCCACCCGGTCACCGCGATCGCTCACGAACTCGGGGACCAGGCCGGTCGGCTCAACGCCATCGTCAGGCGACTCGACCACCTAGAGGCCCGACTCAACCAGCGCCAGGCCGCTGACCCTGCTGGGGGAGCCACCGCGCGCAAGGACGAGAACGATGGGTGACCGGAGCGGGCGCCGCCCGGTGCGCCAAGGCGGCCCGCTGTTCGATCCTGGCCCGGTCCTGGCGATGTTCCCCTCGGGCACGTCGTGCCGGGAGATGGCCGAGAAGATCGGTGCGACGGAGCCGGCGGTGAGTCAGTGGCGCCTCGGGAACCGCCGGATGAGCCCGGCCAGCGCCGACACGGCCGCCACTCGGCTCGGCATTCACCCGTCCCTGCTGTGGCCTGACTGGGATAGCGCCCAGGAGACCTGTGGCAACGGGCACCGGTGGGCGGACCAGGAGCGCCAGCGTCCATGTGACCGGTACCGGCGGTGCGCTGCGTGTCGTACCGACACCGAGCGTCGGCGCGGGACGCGCCGGGTTCGACGCAAGGAGACCACCACCACGCGGGATGGTGCGACGTGAGGGTCCAGCTAGCCACCCCCCGCCAGCGCCACCGGTCCCGCCCGCTGGGCCGATTCAGCTACAGACAGGACCGGTTCGGCCTGATGCCTGCCGGCCTGCACCTCAACCGTCTCGGTGACCGCCCCGGCCGATCGGGCCGGCACATCATCGGCTGCTGGCTCAAGGTCGGCAACCGCTACCTGTCGTGGGTGTGGCCTATCCGCTTCGAGGTCAACCGGTGACGGTCCTCGCCGCCGCTGTGGCAGCCGAGTGGACGAGCCTGCCCACCGACGAGTTGCGGACCAGGTCCGCCGACCTGGTGACGAACACCCCCGCTGACGCCGTCGCCCTACTGGCATGGCTGGTCGCCCAACACGGCATCGATGCCATCAAGGTGGAGTCCGAGGCCCGCCGCACCGCGGAGGCCGTCCGCGAAGCAGACCGGTACCGCACCCTGTGGAGCGCTGCCGCTTCCTGCCTTCACCACAACCTCAAGCGCCTCGGCCGGGCACGTGGGGCCGACGAACGCCGGGTCCTCGCCCACGCCGCCGGCGCCGGTGGTCCGTGCTGGTCGGGCGCCACCGACGGATGGCTCCCCGACGCAGTGACACCCGACACTTCCGCCCAACCCGCTGAGGTGGTCGCCGTCGAGCCGACCCTCTTCGACACCGCACCCGAGCTGACGGGTCAGGCCCCTACGTGACCGCCTGCTGGGGGAGAGCCGAGGTGTCGACATCGTGAGCGCGGTCGACCGTGAGCAGGTGCGGGCGCTGGTTGAGCGCATGACGCCCCCCGGGCTGCCCGACCAGGTGCGCCACCTGGTCGTGAACACCTGGGTGGTCGAGTGGATGACCCTGCTGGGCGAATCACCTACCTACGAGGTCGCCCGCGTTGGGCCGGTGACGTCCGCCAACGGCCGCCGGGTGATGTTCGTGCTGACCGAGTACGAGGTCGCCCAGGAGCCCAACCCTGCTGGGGGAGCCACCACGGAGACGACCGGTGAGTGAGCCGCATGAGAGCGCGTTCCTCGTTGAGCCCGGGTGGGGCCGCTCGATCTGTACCCGCCCCTGGCCCGGAGAATCGTCGGTCCGGGCGCTGTTCTACGACGACGGCACGTGCAGGATCGAGCACAAGTGCAAGGTCATCGGTGGCGTGCAGATCATCTGCGCCCCCGCGCTCCGCCTCGCCGATGGCCACACGATCGTTGCCGAGGATCCGCTGACGGTCACCCCTTCGATCCTGTGCCCTGACTGCGGGCTCCACGGCTTCATCACCGAGGGCCGGTGGGTGTCGTGCTGACCTCACTGCGGCCTCTTCGTGGCCCCAGGGTGCGGTACCCGGATGGGTGCGTTGGGCACCGGCCGCTTGTAGCGCTCCGGGGCTTTGTAGGGGACGGGCGGCGGGAGCAGAGCGTGCGCGGCCTCGGCCGCAGCTTTCGCCCCGTCGAGGGTCCCGTACGTGACGTCACCGATCCGGTCGTTGTGGACCACCGGCAGCCACCTGCCATCCGACGCCGGCACCACGTGGGCGGCAACCCAGCCGCCGTCGTGGCCCCGCCACGAGCCGCCCCAATGCTCCTCCTCCCACAGCAGCATGAGCCGAGGTTACGAACAACTGTTCGCAGGAGTCAACGGTGACGGTCCCGTACTACACCGACGACAAGGTGACCCTGTACCTGGGGGACATGCGCGAGGTGCTGCCCGAGCTCGGGCGGCCCGGGGTCGGTATCGAACCCGACTGTTGCGTCACCGACCCCCCTTACGGTGAGACGTCGCTGCTGTGGGATGTCTGGCCCGACGGCTGGCTCCCACTGGTCGCGGACGTCACCCGCTCCATGTGGTGCTTCGGCAGCATGCGCATGTATCTCCGCCACGGGTCGGAGTTCGACCGCTACTGGAACCTCTCCCAGGACGTGGTGTGGCGCAAGCAGAACGGCACCGGCTTCGCCGCCGACCGCTTCCGACGGGTGCATGAACATGTCCTGCACTGGTACCGGGGCGCCTGGAACCTCATCCACCACGACACCCCCCGGACCCACGTCGGCATCAAGGAACGCGACCGCTCGATCAAGCAGGGCGCCGGCCACGCCCGCCACATGGGCAAGATCGGCGACCAGGGCGCCTGGGTCGATGACGGCACCCGGCTCATACCCTCGGTGCTCGAGGTCCCCAACATGTGGCGCCGCGGGGCCATCGCCCCCACCGAAAAGCCGGTAGCGCTGCTCGACCCGCTCATCCGCTACGCCTGCCCACCTGTGGTGTCGGTCCTGGAGTGCATAGACTGTGGACGTGAGCGAGGACCGAGGGTGCCAGTGGTGCGGGCTACCGACAGCACTGGGCAAGCGGGGCCCCAGGAAGTTCTGCAACAACGCTTGCAAGAGCGCGTCCCAGCGAGCGACGCCGGAGACGACCTGCCCGATCTGTGGACGCCAGTTCCACGCCCGCAACCACACGGGGCGACCGTCCCAGCGGACATGCTCGCGGGAGTGCGCAGCGCAAGCGGCGCGTCTGAAGCCAAAGTCCTGCGAGGAGTGCGGGGCGACGTTTCAACCACTGGCGAACTCGACCAGGTTCTGCTCCCGTCGTTGCGCGATTCCGACGATCGGCCGCGGCAAGCGGAAGCCATCGCTGCGAACGCAAGCCGGCTACGTGATGCTCTACCGGCCGGGTCACCCGATGGCGACCAAGGCGGGCTACGTCTTCGAGCATCGACTGGTGATGGCCGAGGTGCTGGGACGTCCGCTCCGGACGGACGAGGTGGTGCATCACCTCAACGAGATCAAGGACGACAACCGGCCAGGGAACCTGAAGGTCTTACCGAAACGGGAGCACGATCGCATCCCCAAGCCGTCGCCGAAGCCGATCCAGTGCCCGCACTGCCACGGCATGATCGGCGTCTCGGGTCGTGTCCGAACTGTGGTGGCCCTCTAGCCCTCAGCGAACGGCCAGGCCTGGTCCTCGACCCGTTCGCTGGGTCCTGCTCCACGCTCGTCGCTGCCCGCGAGGCCGGCTACAAGGCCATCGGCATCGAAGCGGACGAGGCGATGGCCGAGAAGGCCGCCCTCAGGCTCGCCGCCGCACCGCTCGACCTGTGGAGCCCGGCGTGATGGTCCTGTACGACCCCGACGACAAAGCGACAGGCATCCGAGGCGACGACTGGGCGCCCTGCACCCGCTACGACTGCGTCGGCCTCCCGCTGCACGACCACGTGTGGGTGCCGTTCCCACCCGAGCTCGTCACCCACCCGTTCTCCGCCAGCCACGGCGAAGGCCGCGACATCGACCGCTTCTACGTCGACTGGCGTGCCGTCGCCTACGAGGCCACCACCGGACGCCGCTTGCTCCCACACGGCCAGCTCGCCCTCGACTACCTCGACACGGAGGCCACCCATGGCTGACATCAGCGTCATCGTCGACCTCACCATCACCGAGTACGCCGACGGCAAGGTCCGCAACCGCTGCGTGCTGCGCCGTGAAGGCGCCGGCAGCTACCTGAGCACCGCCGAGCGGGTCATGCGAGCGCTCGCCGCCGCAGAGGAACTCACAGCCGACACGGAGGCCACCCCATGACGGCCGAGACCCCGCGCCGCAAGCTGACCCTGCGCGAAGCATGGGAACTCTGCGACCGCTGGGACCAGGACTACGAGGCCACCATCGTGCGAGGCCGCGACGGTGAGCGCTGGGGCTTGAGCGAACGCGAGCGGCGTCGGCTCCGGCGCCTAGCAAGGAGCGCTGCGAGTGGCTGACCCGCGTGACCGTCGTCGGGCCGTCGTCGGTCTTCTGGACCTCGACGCGACCACGTGGATGCGCCGAGCGTCCTGTCGGACAGCTGAACCGGGCGCCCTGTTCCCCATCGAGTACGCCAAGCAACGCCAGGTAGTCGAGCACTGGTGCACCGGCTGCCCGGTCCGTACCGAGTGCCTCGAGTACGCCCTGGAGCGCAACATCGACCACGGCGTGTGGGGCGCCACCGAGAAGGAACGCCGCATGCTGCGCCGGGTCCGAAGGATGGCGCAACGTGCCGGGTGACACGGGTGACACGGGTGACACGACGCTCGCCCGGGAGCTGCTGGGCCTGTGGTCCGAGCTGCTCGACCACGGGGCGAAGGTCTCGCAGGTGCCGTTGGACTCGTCGCCGGAGGTGCTCCGGGCCCGCATCTTCCACGAGACCCGCCGGCTGCGAGCGATGGCCGAACGGGAAGCGTCGTGAGTTCCGACCTCGGTGCAGGCGTGTACGAGACGCCGGACGAACCACCGGTGAACGGCCGCGTCGGGCCGGGTGTGCCATCCCTGCTCACCTGCCCAGCATGCGGCCTGCACGACCAGGCCGAACGCTCACCGCACCCGGACTGGCCGTACATGTGCGGCCAGTGCTGGACGCTGTTCGCCGGCACCGAGTTGGAGTGGCAGCGGATGCGCAAGCACCGGGACGCGGCGACGAAACGCCGCGAGGACCCGCCGGCGCCGTTGCCGCCGATGCGCTCCCACAAGTCCGACCGCGTCGAACCGATCACCGAACGAGTGAAGGAGAACGACGACCAGTGACGGCCTTTCCCGTACCGGAACGGGTGTTCCCAGCAAGTATGCTGAGCAGGGAAAACGTAGTGCCGGCGGCGTCGCTGAGAACGACCCGCCGGCTGGCCAGCAACCTGCATAGAGGAGCTGACATGTTGGATGGTACGGCCTCGCTGATGTGCGAGGTGACTGGGTGAGCCTCGTCAACTCGGAGACGGGTGAAGTCCTGGCCCCTTCGGCAGGGTTGTTCAAGTACGCCAACCCACGGGGCCTCGACTTGCCGGAGGGCATCCCCTTTGAGGACTGGGCTGCTGTGGGTGAAGTGCTGCGCTCGATGGAGGGCAGCATCATGTGGTGGCTGGGGGACTGGTGGCGCTACGGCGAGCGGTCCTACGGCGAGGCCTCATCGCAGGCCGCTCCGACCGGCTATTCGGGTGAGACATGCAGGCAAGCCGCTTGGGTGGCCGACAAGTTCGCTGAAACCGTACGACGTCATACGGATCTCTCGTTCGGCCATCACTACGCAGTGGCAGCGCTGGAGCCGCCCGAGCAGGACGAGCTGCTGGAGTTGGCCGTAACGGGCGATGAAGACCGGCCGTCGCCGTGGTCTGTACAGGCGCTTCGCTCCGAAGTTCGGCGGCGCAACGGCGAGCGCAAGCGCCAGCAGTACCTCGCCGGCCGCGCAGCTGCCGGTGTCGTCTGGTACCTGGATGCCGTCGAGTGGCTGAAGGACCAGCCGGAGGGTGGAGCCGATCTGCTGCTCACCGATCCGCCGTACTCGACCGACGTGGATGACATCGACTCGTTCGCTGCGTGGTGGCTGCCAGTAGCGCTCAGCCGACTGAAGCCTGACGGCCGCGCCTACGTGTGCATCGGTGCCTACCCTCCCGAGCTCCGCGCCTACCTCAACGTGCTCAGCGGCGAGGATTGGCACTTCGAGAACGTCCTCGTGTGGACGTGGCGCAACACCATCGGCCCCGACGGCCACGGCTACTCACCGAACTGGCAGGCCGTCCTGCACATCGTTGGCCCCGATACCCCGCCCCCGACGTTCGACGGCCTCGTCGACCGGTTCTCAGTGCTCGACATCTCAGCACCAGACGGACGGCACGATGGCCGTCTGGACCCGTGGCAGAAGCCGGACGACCTGGCCGACAAGCTCATCACGCACGCCGGGGCATCCGGCGGCGTCCTCCTCGACCCCTTCGCCGGCACCGGGACGTTCATCGACGCCGGCTACCGAGCTGGCATGGAGGCCCTGGGTGCCGACATAGATGAGGGCAGGCTCGCTCTGTGTGCGGCCCGAGGGATCGAAGTGCGCCGTGGATGAGCGCACCCGCACCGACTTCGAGCGCCAGAGACAGGAGTTCGAGGAGCTAGTCCTACCGGTCGTCAGGCCGATGATCGTCGGCGACCCGAAGGATCTGATCATCTCGGTGGAGGGCACGCCATGCGACCGGTGCAGCCGAGACGACCGTCGGCTCGCCAACCACCTCGACTACCGGTGCAGCATCGACTACCTGCACATAGCAGCCGGCCGGGGCGTCCGTGGCATCGGGGCAAGGGTGCAATGGCGACCCAGCCCCGATGGCCACTGGCCATGGGACACGTTCACAATCCGGGTTACCCGGCAGAAGGGCTCGAGAACGGAGTTGGAGAAGCTCCAACACGCCTTGGCCAACCCAGGCTGGTTCTGTCCATCGCTACATGTCCACGCCTACACGACCGATGGGGTTCTCAACAGCGTTGCCGTGGTCCACACGGTCGACCTGGTGACGTTCGCTACCGATAACGGTCTATTCGAGCAGGACCGGCTCCGTTATAGCGGCAACTCGTTCTTCGCTCATGTTCCGTGGACCGCTCTGGCCAAGGCCGGTAAGCGGATTCGTACCTGGCCCGACAGGCTCAGACCACCGCGCAAGGAACGCCAGGCGACTCGCCCCGGCGTCTGGGACGCAGAGACAGACGAGCGCACAGACCTCTACCCCGAGTCCGAGGACGACCCGTGGCATGGGTGAAGCTCGATGACGCCTTTCACACCAACCACAAAGCAGTGCTCGCCGGCGTGGATGGCCGCGCTCTCTACATCGCCGGCCTCTGCTGGTGCGCCCGCAACCTCACCGACGGCTACATCGACAAGCGTGCCCTGCCAACAGTCGCAGCGCTCGCAGGTGTCGAGCCAAGCATCGCTGACACCATCTCAGCCGTCGACGTCGCGTTGTGGGTGGACCATGGAGCCCGGTATCACGTCCCGGACTACCTCGACTTCAATCCCTCACGTCAGCAAGTCATCGCTGAACGTGAAGCAGCAGCCGAGCGCAAACGGCGGTCACGGGCGACGTCACGCCGTGACACCAACGGGACAGACGCTGTGACGTCGCCTGCATCGTCCCCATCCCCGACTACTACTTCTGTTCTCTCGTCTTCTGGTAACTCACGACCGAATCCACAACCTGTGGACGACGACATTCCTGTCGCAACCTGGCAGCGCTATGCCCAACTCAAGCTCGAACGCCAGAAGCCCGGCACCGTCACCAACGAATCCAGCTGGCGCCGCACCACCAGCAAGAACGCACGCACCGAACACCTCGAACAAGCCCAGCACTGGTGGCACGAGTACGACATCACCCCCCAGCGTCTCGCCGAATGCCTCATCGACGGGAAGCCACCAGCCGACATGTACCGACGAAAGACACCGGCGTGACGGCCTTCGACTACCACCGCGAGTCCCTCACCTTGCCGATAGCCCTCTGGGAGTGGCTGGAAGCCGAAGCCTCCCGTACTGCCCGTACCCGCTCCGACATAGCTACCGAAGCCCTACGCGACGCCAAAGCAGCGAAGGAGACCACAGATGGGTGACGCCGAAGAGCCCGACGCAGCCCTCAGGAAGGCGGAAGCCGCGGCGCAGATGTGGATCGGCTCCTACCTGGAGGCGCAGACGCGCTTCGAGAGCGTCTGCATGGCGGTGTTCCAGAAGGCCGTCGATGGTGGCTCGCTGTTCGATGTGGTCGAGCTGGTGGGCGACTGGATGGACGGCTGAGACTGCGTGGACGACGAATCCATCGCCTTGTTCACGAAAGCGATGGAGACCGCCGGTGGACCGGGTGCCTTCAAGCGCTACGAGCGAGCCCCCGATGCCTGACCCCACCCTCCAGTGCATGCCCTCCTGGGGTTGCCCGCGAACAGGAGACGACAAGCAGTGAGCCGAATCAGCGACGAAGACCTGGAGCGCATCCGCCGCTGGTTGGTCGACAACGTCACCGACGGCAACACGTCAGCCGAGGCCACCGAGGAGGGCCAGCGCTACCGGGACATCAGCATGCTGTGGCGGGCGCTCGACTACCAGCTGCTCCTGGCGAAGGAGCGCAAGAAGCTGGCGGCCGAGGAGGACCGCATCGCCAACGAGGAGCGCGACGAGCTGCTCGCCATCGTCCGTGCGCTCGCCGCGGTGCGCTCCCCGTACGACTCGCAGGACGGCGAGTGCTGGTTCTGCCTCACCCCGATGGGTCGCGTCCACCCCGACGACTGCCCTCACAAGTGGGCCAGCGCCTTCCTCGACCGTTACAGCACCATCGACCCCAAGGACACCCCGTGACCATCCCCTCATCCCTCACCCACCTTCACGACGCTTTGCCCGCCGACAGCCGCAACGACGGACCCATCGCCGTAGAGGCAAGCGACCTGCGCGCGGTGCTGGAGCTGGACCGCTTCCCGGAGCGGCACATCATCGACGAAGGCACCACGACCGGGTGAAGGGCCATCCGTCCCCGAAGCAACTCGCCGGCTACCTGCGACGCCTGGCCAACAAGCTCGACACCCACGGCGGCCGGGCGTTGGAGATGGCCGAGGTCCTCGCCGCCCGCGGGTTCCCGGCATCGACAGGTGGCAACGGCGCCCGGTCCAGCGACCCCACGACATCCACGGAACGTGCCGCCCTGCACAACGCTCCGAAGGACCGCGACGACCCGTGGCGTCCCGGCGAGTGGGAAGACGCAGACCGGCGCCTACACGCCGACCTCAGCGCACTGCACACCGCAGCCCTCACCGTCGAGTCCGGGGTCGACACGGTCCTCCACCACGCCACCACCGCCGACAACATCCCAGGTGGGACCGGCTACTGCACCTGCGGAGGCGACGACCCTGACAGCCCGTTCTGGTGCGGCACGTTCTGCGCCCCACGCCAGAACGGGTCCTCCGACCGCCTCAAGTCCGGGCTCGCCCCCAAGTGCTGGATGCGGTTCGTCCGCTGGCGAGAAACCCACACGGACGGCACCGTCGCCGACTGGCGTCACGCAACCCGCCGGGCCCGCGAGATAGCCGACGAACGCGCCGCCCAACTCGCTACCGGCCGCGCCGGGGTGCGGACATGACCCGGAGGTGGAAGCCAGAAGGCCGAGGACAGTACACCGCCAACGCCGGCACCTTTGTGTACGTCGCCTACGACATCAACAACAAGGTCCTCTACGTGGGCATCACCGACGACCTCTTCGGCCGCATGGCATCCCATCGTCAAAGCAGCGCGTGGTGGCAACGGATGGAACGTCTCACATGGGAGGAATGGTCCAATCGCGATGTGGCGAGGATGCTGGAGAGGGAGCTGATCGGCCGCTACTGCCCTGAGTACAACGTTGTCGGCAACCCGAAGGCACTGAAGAAGTGATGGTTGGAACGAGCCGGAGCTTCGCCAGATGTTCCCACTGTTCCCACCCGCATCACCGCAGGTGGTGGTAGTTACGCACCGCGGTCTGGTACCTTCACGAACTAGTTCAAGGGTTCTGCGCCCAACCCACGGCACCGGTCGCCTACCCTCGCTGACCATGTGGCGGGCAACCATCGCAGCAGCAGCTGCACTCATCACCCTGTCGGCGTGCTCAGGTGGGGGAGGTGAGGCTGAGGCGACACCGGTCGGTCAGGCTGCAGGGGACGAAGTGACACCACCCGAGCCCATCCCGATGCCGACCTGGTGCACCCCAGCGACACCAGCGGACATCCAAGCGATCGAGCAAGCCCTCGCAGGTGCTGGCAACACGCTGACCGATGCCTTCACCACCGAGCTGAACGGCTACCGGTACGTGATGGCCAACGTGAATGCAGCTGACGGCAGCAGGCTCACCTCGGCCGACGTCTGGGTGTTCGACACCACGGGCCAGCCGTACGCAGCATCAAGCAGTGCCGTTGAGCACTCAGCCCTACCGGACGCCGCCAACCTGACCGACGCCGACCCGTTCGGCCCCGACGTCTCGGTGGTGACCGACTGCCTCACCGCCTCAGCCCAGCAACGCAACCTCGGCAGCTGACCACATGGCGCAGGCCTGGCGACGGTCACCACTACCGCCAGGCTGGGCCAAGCTGCGCCTCGCCATCCTCGAGCGCGACGGCTGGGCCTGCCAGCTGCGTGGCCCGCACTGCGAGGGCACGGCAACCGATGTCGACCACATCGACGACCACGACGACCACAGCCCGGAGAACCTCCAAGCAGCGTGCGGAACCTGCCATCGGACGAAGACCGGACGCCAGGCCGCCAGGACTCGCCACGCGCGTCGCACGCCCAGCCGCCGACCGACACCACCACACCCTGGGCTGACCTCGGTGACCCCTCCCCCCAGGGGGTCGGCGGA
>Ga0193742_1000113_pt1 | contig 55163 bp, 91 predicted proteins | sample L2c1metaG_FD_165511 | JGI IMG/M metagenome (GOLD analysis project Ga0193742, IMG submission 165511) | Soil microbial communities from a riparian zone of the East river system, Colorado, United States - L2c1 | ecosystem: Environmental > Terrestrial > Soil > Riparian zone | place: USA: East River... | reverse complement strand
GACAGAGTAGCGGAGACCGTAAGGATTACAGCGCCACTCTCACAAAGGAACGGGAAGACCATTCTAAGGAAGTCAAAGATCTAGAAGAGCGTCATGCTAAACAGATCGATGATCTTCGTACACAAGTAGCACGGCTGACAGACAGAGTCGATGAACTGCAGCAACAGGTTGAGGCCGAACGCACCAGGCGACATGAAGCAGAGGACATGGCAATGCATTACAGACGCATTGCGGGGGTACAGGAATGAGCCGGTTAAGAGATCGTTCTTCCAGACAATGGGTAACGAACGCTCTGCTAGTTGTTGTTCTTGGCCTCGTTGCCTATGGTGCATTTGACAGGTACATTGCCAGAAGGGAAAATGAAACATCCCAGGCTAATGCTACCGTTGTTGCTGAGCAGGTCAAGGCGTTGTGTGCTAATCCGGAAACATCTGACGACGTACCAGATGAGTGGTGTCGTCAAGCCGAGGTTGTCGCTGATGCTCCTGCAGAACAGATTCCTGGTCCTCCGGGGGAGAAGGGAGATCAGGGGGACAAGGGTGACACTGGTAGTCGTGGTCCGATGGGTCCTCGAGGGCTACCTGGAGAAACAGGTGAGCAAGGTCCTCAGGGTATTCCAGGCGACATTGGACTCCGCGGTGCGACCGGTCCACAAGGGGTTGAGGGCGTCCAAGGTGAACCTGGAGAGCAGGGGACTTCAGGAGACATTGGACCTCAAGGTCCTGTCGGGGCTACCGGAGCGACAGGTGCAACAGGGGATACTGGGCCGCAGGGTCCTCCTGGACCGATAGGACCTACTGGGTCTCCTGGCCCAGAAGGAAAGCAAGGGGTTCAAGGCGAAGCAGGACCGAAGGGTGACAAGGGAGATCCGGGGAGAGGGATCGTCAACATTGTCATCGAAGGTGACATTCGTCAATGTGAGGTAATCATTACCTACACTGAAGCGCCTGTCGAGCAGAGGATCCCAGTGAATGGAATTGTCTGTGTCTAAGTTTAGGAAGGGAAGAAGATGAAGGCTGCAGCCAAGGCTATTGCCTATTTGATCTTCGCTGCACTGACTGCACTGGCATCGGCTCTGACAGATGATGTCGTCACTGGCGAAGAGTGGATCAACATTTCCATTGCAGGTGCCACGGCCGTTGGAGTCTGGCTCACGGCGAACTTGCCTCAATTGATCTGGGCCAAGACGGCCACAGCAGCTGTGTTGGCTGGGCTCAACGTTCTGGTCTCAGCCATTACGAATGGCAACATCAGTAACGCAGAGTGGGTGAACATTGCACTAGCTGTGATTGGTGTCATCGCAGTGTACTTCACCCCTGACAGTGTTACACCTAGAGCTGTTCCTGCTGCGCACAGAGGACCTCAAGCAGTCTAGGTAAACAAAGACCGCCCGCTACCTCGTAACTCCCCCCAGACGAGGTAGCGGGCTTTTGTTATGCTCTGGTTCAATGTACGAATTCATTGTAACGGATCTTGCTCGTTTGGTTAAATGTCCTGTACGAAGGCATCGATAGTAATCTGTCCAGAAGATCTAACCAGGGTTACTTGAACCTCATCCCAGTCCGTATGTGTTTCTACTTTAGCCCACAATGCGTTGAGTGCCACAGCTACTTCATCTGGCCATAGCTCCGGTGGAAGTCTTACTGTAGTCATTCTTTCCAGCCTCTCTCTAGTACGGCTTTATCCTTCAGTACTGTTGTCTGATAGAACAACAAGTGACGTAGTGCATCCATCGCGTGAGGCTGGCCCGGAGACCACAGGCCTAGCCGCTTAATGTTCTTATCCTTCACAAAGCCCTTGGCCATACTTGCCGTCTGCTTCACAGTAGGCACGTTGTTAGCTTTGGAGAAGGTCTTAGTCACTCCGATGTACTCTACAGAGTCTAGGACCAAGCCTGGTCTTTCTTTGTTACGGTACTCGAAGGACTCATACACCACAGTCATGTCATCGTGTTCGAATTCCCAGTACAGTCTCTCTAGCCTTCTGTGTAGGACTAGATGATGGGCTTCGGGACCCAATTGCTGTACCTTGTAGTCCCAACCTTCGCCTGTGAGTCCTACTGCGTAGGCTATTCCGGTTGTGCCGCCTGGGTCAAGACTGACGATTAGGGTCATCGCCCCAGCCCCTCCATTCCCATGTAGCACTTCGATCATCCCACTGGTACGTACCAACAGGCTTGTCGATCACTTCGACCGTCTCTCTGATGTTGAGGTCGCCAAGGTTGAATACGTCCTTGACCTTTCGCCTGATGGTGAACTTGGTACCTGCTGCCATCGCTCCTTTGTTATGTAGCGGTCCTCCCACGCAGCGGCCCCTATGCTGAGTCATGTCGTCTCACCCTGTGGTTCCCTTCAATTGGAATTTCGCGGTTAGACTTTGTTTAGACTTGCGCCTTACGAGTTGCTCACAGATGATAGTTGAGCTTGTTAGACTTAGGATAGACTCTGTTAGACTTAGGTGTTACGCTAGCTCAGCTACCTTGAGATCTAGCTGAGCGATGTGCTCCGGAGTGAGATCGAAGAACTGCGACAGACCAAGAGCCTCGAGGCAGTCCGAGCCGCCTCGAACCACAGCACCGAAGATGGCAACCTTGTTCTTCTTAATGGTCTCCGGAAGCTCTGGGTCGTCGATGTCGAATTCTGTCGCGAGGCGATTGTCGTACCGGAGCTTCTTCTTCATGTGAGGTTGACCCTTCTCATGTAGCTGTCTTCGCCGTCAAGCTCGTAGCAGGTCTGGGTACACCAAGTGCGAGCATCATCTTCGCCAAGCCAGAACAGTTCACCTTGATCATGAACAGGCTCGTGGTCGAAGACGATCTCGCATCGCTCGCATGTGTGCTTCATCGGGAATGGTACCTCGCATCTGCCTTACGCTCGCCACCTATAATAGGACCCTGAACTCCTTCTCCGCTTTGATCCCGTAACCACTCAATGTAGCGGTCGGAGTTTCGAATGACATCGATACTGAGGATGTCATGCCAAGGGAAGATTGTGTACCCATCTTCTTTGCTGACAACTAGGCCTGCAGGGTCGCGCCGCCAGAATCTAAAGGTGTTGAAGAGGAAGGTTCGTTTGTCTTGGTTCTTGAACTTGACCGTGATAAGTCCGTCAGGCTTCACTTTCGATCTCCTCCTCAAGAGCCTTCAGCTCTCCCTGCAGCTCAGAGATGCGTGCCTCGATCTGAGCCTTGCGACGACGGAGGTTAGCCTTTCCCTTCTTGATGATCTCGACGTTGTCGGGGTGAAGGTTGCTACGGTCACCGTCTACGAATCGCACGCGCTCGTTCTCACTCACCTTCCGACCGAGCTTCTCCTCGGCGATCAGGTGGTGGTCGAACACCCAGCCATCAGCGGTGCGCGTGTAGTGGTAACCATTCGCACTAACGTTCTTGTCGCCGATCTGGGCCTTGCGTCCCTTAGCCATCGTTCCTCCTTAGCATGTCACGGACCTTGTAGATCTGAGTAGTGGACCAACCAGTTATCTTGGCTAGCTGGTTACCAGTCAAGCCTGCATCTAGTCCTTCTAGGATGTGTCCGTACAGATCGAACCTGGCATCTTCTAGATTGTCGAGTGCGCTCCCGTGTCGCTTCTTGGCCTCGAGTAGTCGATCAAGATCGTATCCAACTTCTTCGGCTACCTTCTTAGCCTTGACCAAGTTAGTCTCTTCTGCGAGCCGCTTAAGCTCTTCATCGTGTTCGCTCATGTACTTATTATACCATGGCAAGGTGGCCCCAGGCAAGTGAGGCCACCCTGATGGATGCTACCAGTTGCTGATGATGTCGTTCATGCTTGCTGGCTCATCTGTCAACATGGCTTGCTGTTCTTGGTTGCGAACCTTGTCTGCGCAACCCTGATTGCAGGCAACGTAAGTCCAGATAGCATTGTGCTCAGTGTCACGAACCTGAAGCGTTCGAAGACTACCTACATCTTCTTGTTCCTTGCCACACACATCACAGTTGAACATGGTAGCTCCCTTCGAGCTGTTGATTACCTGACACCTATAGCTTAGCGTGTGGCTCAACAGGTCCGCACCCGCTCAGTTAAGTGAGGAGGGGTTACTCATACTTCGTTCGGCGAGTGAGCCGCCAGTAGTCGAACCAGGCTTCGACCTCTCTCATGTCCCACAAGTAGCCATTGCCCCTCTTGCTCACATGGTCTGGGAAGCCTGTACTTTCCTTGCGCTCACTTAGTCGACTAACATTACTAATCGACATACCTAGAAAGGTGCAGATGTCTTCTGAAGTAGCCAGACGCTTGGCAGGTACACCGATAGGAGGAACAACAGGTACTGGATCTAGTCCAGTATACTTACTGACGACGGTACCTATGTCATGCGTGGCACAACCATCCCCGATGAAGTGGTGTCCGATGAAGGATGCTTTGGTCATGTCTTGGCCCAGCTCTTTCCAGTCTTCGACTCAACGGCGAACTTGACGTAGTCACCGACGATCGTCTTGGCAGATTCGATCATGTGCGTCTCTACGATCTGCTTGACTTCATCCTGATCCTCTTCGTGACACTCAACGAGTACAGAGTCATGGACGATGTTACGAACCCATCCGATGCCCTTGAGGTCACGACGAGACCATCCCATAGCCTGCAAGCACATGTCCGAGGAAGTACTCTGAGGGAGGAAGGCTAGAGCCTCTCGAAGAATGGAGTCCTTGTTCTCCTTCGTGATGAGACTGTAGCGACGGTGTCGACCCCAAGGAGTGATGAGGTCCTCTCCGGCTAGCACCTTCTTCTTCGTCTCGTTCCTGAAGGTAACGATCTCTGGGATGACATCGAAGAAGGCATACATACCCTTGCGGGCTTCCTTAACACTGATCTTGTACTCGTCGGCAATAGAGAACTCAGAGCGTCCGTAGGAGAGACCGTACACGTAAGCCTTGACTCGAATCCGGATCTCTTTCCACAGCTCGGGAGGGCAGGCTTCCTTACTCTGCAACTCCGGATACAGAATGGGAGTCAGCTCATCAAAGAGGTCACGCTCTCCTCCGTTGAAGATGTCACGGAAGTAAGTGTCGCCTGCAAGGTAACTGAGCACCCGCAACTCAGCCTGACTATAGTCGGTCTCCACGAAGACGTGATCAGGCTTTGATGGTACGAAGAGACGTCGAATAGTCGACTCACGTGGAATGTTTTGCATGTTAGGGTTACGGCAAGCAAGCCGTCCGGTCGTAGTACCGTGGAGCAAGAAGGTGGGGAACACTCTTCCCCTGGACATACGCTTACGGATACCCTTGACGTACGTTCCGTAGAGCTTAGCCTCGCGACGATGCGTGAGCAGCGTCTGCACAAAAGACAACACCTCCCTGGCTACGTTTTCTGAGGCACCAAGCTTCTTGGTTCCTGAGTCATGGTCGAGGATCATCCCTGCAAGTCTATCCTTGATCATGTTCAGAGCATCTTCGTTAGTAGTCTCTGTGATGATACCCTTGTCCGACAAGTACTGCTTGACCTGCATTGGCGATCGGGGGTTGATGCCGCCACGCTTGTCGTAGTCACGGCCCTCAATGATCTTGTTGATGTCCTGCTCGATGTTATCCAGACGATCAAGGTACTCATCCGTGAGCGTGTCTAGATACTCGCGGTCAACTCCAATGCCATTGAGCTCAACGTACATGAGTTGATTGGATGCTGCCACGAGGAAGTCGTGTACATCTCGTAGCGATCGTTGACCTTCCGGCGTCGCCGCTTGATCGAGATCGAGCCGCTTGCTGAACATCTCGTACAGCGAATACGTACAGGCAACATCGAGCGCATTGTACTTGTAGAGGACGTCTCGTGGAATGACACCGTAACCGTCGCCGGGTCCCACATACTTCTTCACCTCGTCATCGTACTGGGGTGCGCCTAGGTATTCTACAGCCATGTGCTTCAGCGCATGAATGCCTGGGCGTTCATCGAAGACGTAGGAAGCTAGCATGGTGTCGAACCAAAGCTCGAGAGGACCTAGGACAGGGTAGAGTCCCGCTAGATCGAACTTGCCGTTCTGCGCAATAAGTTTCTTGTTGCGGAGAAGACCTCCAAGCGCATCTCGAACGTCTCGTTCGCCCATGACACCTTCAGAGAAAACAACTGCCCGCTTTGGGGCATAAGCGATTCCAAGGCACAGCATACCGTAGTGGTTTGGATGATCGTAAGCGGTGTCCTTTTCAATGTCAACTTCAATGTCGATAACAAATGGTCCCTGTACACGTGCCAATTCTTTACAGGCATCGAGAGCGTCCCTTGTAGTGTCAAGGACTCTGTACTCAGGCTCAGTCCACTCTTCATGGGTAGCGTTTACCTTTCCAACGTCAGTGACGAGATAGGGGAACATGTCACCCTGACGAAGGCAGGCTGCAGGGTGTAGAGTGGGGATGACCAGAACGTCCTTGGCATACTTCGATAGCTTGCCAGGACCAACTCGAAGCTTGGTGACACCTGACTGACCGAGCAACGACTCAGCAGCCGAGTTACCCAACGCCACCACAGTCTTGACGTTGTGTTGTTCTAGTTCAGCGACAAGCCTATCACGGCAGGCGAAGATGGCTGACTTGGTTGGTGTCGCATTGTCTGGTGGTCGGCAGAGACAAGCATTGCTCAGGAAGACATCTTCTCTATTGAAGCCATGGTGCTCCATGACCTTGTCGAGAAGCTTGCCAGAGGGACCAGTGAAGGGAATACCCTGGCGAGTCTCCTTGACACCTGGAGCTTCTCCGACGAAGGCAAGTTCAGCATTGGCAGGACCAACACTCGGTACGAACTTACCAACTTCGTACAGGGGGCACTCTTCGCACCGCGCCTTCGGATGCTTGCGCGTAACATTCCTAGGAGTTAGTTCGACCATGGGCCCAGTCCATCATGGTGTGAATGTTCTTCTCGAGCAGTTGACTATTGAAGGCCTGGTGGTCAAGGTCGAAGTACCCATCCGGCCGACTCACAACATCGGGCGTAAGCCCTCCAAGTTCCACACTGTGGTATGTTGCATTGTAAGGGAGCGACGTGTCCATGCCTCGGCCAATGCCAATGGATTGAAGGTCGCCCACCTCTTCAACGTACACAGGCGAGGCTCCGAGGAAGTGGATCGCCACAGGTGCGTAGTCGCTGTTACTGTACCGCTCGTGGAAGTAGTAGGCCAATTCAACACGAGCCTGGTTGTCATTTAATGTCTCAACCAGATGGCGGGGGATACCAACAGCAGAGATGTTCTTGGACATCTCCTTGTCTTCCATCACCTCACCCATCATGCTCTGGACTTCCTCGTAGGTTGTCCCCTGGGCAACGAACATAAAGTTGCGGCGGCGTCCTCCTCCCCATTCAGAGTTGTCGTACCACTGTAGGAACTCTTCAATGCGGTGAATGGTTCTCTGTGCATCCTTCATCACATCGGGGAGGACAACCTCGTCAGCATCAAGTTCGGCTGCGTAGGAGATAAGAGTCTCGAAGTCAACCTGAGCACCCTCAGCCTCACCATTGTCCAGGATAATGAAGTTGCCTGGGATCTCTTTGGCAATGGTGTAGTACATGGCGAAGTACTCGTCGCGCGCCTCGAGGAGTTGAGGCAGGACGAGATGGTACCTGCTCTGCACAGCAGTATGTCGAAGACTGATTGGTGGAATCAATGCCAGCTTCATGTCTACTCCCATCCCCTCTTAGTCCCGTTGAAGTCCTGGTCGCTCGGGTACTGCTTGTCGAGTTCACGCTTCAGGAGCATGAGCTTGATGAATTGCATCTTGCAGTAGTTGGCGGTGTCAGCAAGCTCCTCGGCCATCATTCGGATGATGTCGTTGTCGAGGAAGGTCAGGTCGCCATACTCCTCTGCACCCTTAACGTACCGGATGTGCCGGAGAGTCTCGAAGCCGTCACCGAACCTGTCGATGTCTTCCTTGGTAACTTCCTTCTGATCGAACCAGACCTTGGAGCCACTGATTCGAACCTTAGCGTCAGTCATCGACTCTCCCGTTCCCGTCGTTGTCTCATGAAGCGGTCTTCATTGATGCTACGCTTCTGGTTGTAAGTTTGTTGCAGGTCAATGTTAAGAATGGCTGCGAGGTTCAGAACATAGATTAGAACGTCCGTCAGTTCCAAAGCCAATGCTTCTTCAACGTTCGGATCGCTGAGATCTAAAGAGCCGCGATCGATCTTCTTAATGATCTCTAGGACTTCGCCTGTCTCACCTCCAAGGCCTAGTCCATGATGAGGAAGGTCATGCACCTTACCACTGTCTCCGAACCAACGTTCACTGTCCTCGAGGCACTGCTTGGCCAGGTGATAAAGCTGTTCGCGGGAGTCTGTTACACTTAGTTCCCGTTCGAAGTAAACACGTTCGCCATTGCTGTCAGCTGCGTAGCTCATCAGTGTGCTCCATTCACATTGTGAAGGAACTCTGCCTTCGCTGTGCGAGAGTGGTCTGCGAACACACCCCGCATGGTCGATGTCGTAGTGATCACACCTGGCTGCTGCACGCCTCGCATTGCCATGCACATGTGCTCAGCCTTCATCACGATGGCTACGCCCTTGGGCTCCAGCTTGTGCTCGAGGAAGTCGGCCAGCTCTCGAGTGAGCTCCTCCTGAACCCAGAAGCCCTTCGCCACATACTTGACAGCGCGAGCGAACTTGCTCAGGCCGGCGATGCGTCCATCTGGCACGTAGCCAACCCAGGCGTTGCCGTAGAAGGGAACCACATGATGGGCACACAACGTGTAGAAGGGAATTGGCCCAAGCGTGATCATCTCGTCGATGCCATCGTTGTCGAACGTAGTGAAGTTGAACTCCTCCCGTTCAGTCAGCTGGCGGAGGGCATTGATGAAACGTACTGGTGTATCCTCCCTGTGGTTCTCGTTCGTTCTTTCCCAAGCTTCCAAAGAGGAAAAGATTTCGAGTGCATGCCCCTCAGGAGTGTACGTACCGAACAAAGCGTCCTGCTCGAGCATATCAAATGCCTCTCTGATCCCTGGACCAAATATAATTATGCACTTGCACATTTATCCACCATGGAAGCTTGGCGTCCAGAACCCATTCGATGAGTTCGGAGTTCTCCATAGCTCCCCACACCACACCGTAGTAGGTACGAGGGCGCCACGCATTCGGGATCCGTTCGATGTACCTAAGGTACAGTTCCTTGGCTACCTCGAAGTCATTTCGATCCTTGATAACGAACTTGACAGCATCCTTGACCTTAAGGTTCGACAAGTTCTTCAGGCGTACTGGGTTGAGATGGTTCTCTCCAGAGCCTGGGAGCTTCCAGTCCATGATAAAGGACAACTCACGAGTAGCCCATTCAGGGTACAAGATAGTCCCATTGCTGAAGCACTCATACGTTCCGTAGCCTCGAACCATCAAGCCATCCATGACCTCAGCCAGGTCGGGGTGGTGCTGAAGGAATGGCTCACCGCCCGTGAAGCAGATCGCAGTACTCAGGGTCTTCTCTGCTACCTTGTCGATCTGTTCAACGAGGTCTGCAGGCTCAGTCTTGATCCACTCGTTACGATAAAGAGCCGGATCAATCGCGTGCTGAGTGTCACAGGGCCATCCGGGGCAACGAAGGTTGCATCCACCGAATCGGACGAACACCGTACGCTGACCAGCTCGAGGCCCTTCACCCTGCACACTCAGGTAGACCTCACTCACTCGTACAACCATCAGGTCCCCTCAATCGCGTTCTGGATCTCTTCCCAGGTCGAGGCGACTGGCTCGTCAGGAAGAAACTCACCCATAAGCTTGATCCAGATGCCGGCTCGATAGGCCTGCTGCTTAGTCTCGATACGGACTGGAATGAGAGGAGCTAGAGTTATTCCGTTAGATCCGAATGCGAAGTCATTGTCGGTGATAACCCCTTCTGGAGTCACACCCTCTTCGGGGTCAAGCGGTTCGTTGGGCTCACTCATCAGTAGTCTCCTCGGTCGTAGATCGAAAGGGCAATGACAGAATACACTGCACGGTCGAGGACTGTGTCGCGCACGGCTTCATTCTTGGGTGCGCGACCAGTGAACAGAAGCTGCCGAAGTCGAGCCTGCTTGGTAGCGATCAACGTCTCGACAGACTTGCCTGGTGTATCGTTGACTTGAATAGCACTGTCAACAAAGTTCTGCCAAGGATCTTCGTCGCCAGCGTAGTCAGCTCGCTTCATTCGATTGAGCTTGACCATCTCGATCAGCTTCGACTCGAACGGATCATTGGCATCGAGAGTGTACTCGGTGTCAGTCACTCCGAGGCCTCCAGAGATAGAGTCGGAGACCTTACCCTCGAGGTATGGGTCAGCCACGGTTCCTCTTCCTGGACTTCTTAGCCACCCGATTCTTTGCGCGGCGTCGGTCACGGTCGCTACGAGTAACCGTTCCAGCATAGACATGCTTGCCGTCCCTTAGCCCATGCATCGTGTACAGTTGGTACAACGAGTCAGGCTCTTCACTTCGATCGTTGCCCGAAAGTGTCTTGAGCGGGTTCACGAACTCTCCTCTGATACTCGATGTCGTTCTCAGTTGGTGTCCAGATAGCTTTGTTGACATGCGTCTCTTGAACTTCGACTCTGACGATCTGAGCTTCTCCAATAAGCCCTTCGCCTACATTTGCTAGAAGCTGAGCGACAGCTTCTACTGTAGGCCACTTATGGTCAGCAGTGCTCATGAACTCTTTGCTAGAGGCTCCGAAGGTGAAGAGCTTACAGCCAATATCATCCTTGAATGCTTGCCACAAAGGATCGTTAATGCCAAGCATTGTTCCGTGGTCGAGATAGGTGTCAACCCAATCCCGGAGGTGACGCTTCATCGTTCCGTACTCAACAGTCAGACCGTTGGAGTCAACTGGCTTCTCGAATTGCCACTCCACCCACCACGAGTGACCGTGGATGCTCTGGCACTTGCCTTCGAGGAAAGGTAGACGATGTGCCGTCTCGAAGTTGTGCTTGACAGCTACGATCATTTAGACCGTCTCCCTCTTGAGAGCCTCTCGCCAGTACGCGTCGTCCTCGTACATGGTGTGATCCTCGACCTCAACATTGTACTCGTCCAGGAACTTGTTGACCGCCCAGTCAATGGACTCCAAGCGCTCGACACAAGTGCCGCATCGCCCGCAATGGTTCTCTCGTCCGTTGTAGCAAGACCAAGTCTCGTGAAGAGGAACGTCCAACTCGATAGCCCGGAAGGCAATATCGTTCTTGCTCCGGAAGATGTACGGCGTGAAGATGGGAGCCACGTCGAGAGAGCCGAAGCCATCGTTGCCTAGAGCCAAGGCCGAGGCGGCTGTGCTAATGAATGCAGGTCGGCAGTCAGGGTAAATGAAGTGGTCGCCAGCATGCACACCAGTAGCGACGGCATTGGCACCATCAGCTACGGCAATGCCACCTGCGATGCTGAGCATGATCATGTTGCGGTTGGGAACGACAGTAGCCTTCATCGACTCCTCGCCGTAGTGTCCCTCAGGCACATCGGTGTCCGTGACCAGCGAGCTTTCCGAATTGGAAAACGCCTCAGTCAGACCCGACGACCACAGGTCGATAACGGTGTGCTTGATGCTGAGCTTCTCTGCGGACTGCTTAGCGTAGTCCAATTCCTTCTTGTGCCTCTGTCCGTAGTTGAAGCTGACGGCCCGAACAACATCGGCGCCTTGAGCCACCGCATCGTACAGGAGAGTAGTACTGTCCAGTCCTCCAGAGAGAACGACGACAAGCTTCTGAGGTACAGTCATGGGGAATACTCCTAGCGTAGTGAGTGGAACGTTTCGGTTCTGCCAGCGCGAATGCGTTTGATAGCACCGCGCTGCTCTAGCGTGTCGAACATTTCGGATGCAGAGCGCGAGCTGAGATGGTACCACTGCATGATTTTCGAACGAGTAACACCTGGTGTCCTCTCAATGGCTCGGACAATAGTATCCAGTTGCCTCTCGTAGGTACCCTTCCCAACATTGATCATGACCTCATTGGCATGCGTGCGCCATTGCTCTCCGTAGCTAATAGCCCGAATGATATCGATCTCTTCCACGACCAACTTCTCACTACGCTGCCGTGCTGCCGAAAGAAGAATGGCAGCCTTGAGAATGGACTTGCTGAGCCTGTCGTAGGTAGGAGTCATCATGTCGGGCTTCTCCATAGCGAGCCCAGCGGACAGCATATCCGATTCCAGGATGTTGTACCTGACCCAAGCATCCCCAGTTAGCTCTGCCTCGAACTTCATAGGCTCGTCTAGCACGGCTGCTGTCTTCTGAACTGTCATGTGTATTGGCTTACGGTAGTACGAGAAGATGTCCATCAACTCATTGCGGATGGCATCCCCAGACCCTGTGGTGGTTGCCGTTGGGGGGCCGATCGGCTTCAGCCTGTTGATGTCCGATTCAGCTGTGATGAATACGAACCTAGGCATGAAGCCAGAGCTGACGTGCTCATGCGTTAGCAGTCCAGTGATCTTGTCCTTGATACCACCTGCGAAGAAGATCAGGATGGGCTCTCGGACTTCAATGGTCTCCTTGCGCAAGATCCTCTTCTGCATCTTACCATCGTACAGCTTAGTGAGTAGCTCCGGCATGCCTGAGTAGTAGTCCTTCTTAGTGATCATCTCAAGCAGTCCAGAGAACTCGTCTCGCAGGAAGATAGATGGCTTGCCGGGCCTCATTGACAATGCTGTCAACAAACCCTCTAGAGATCCATCAGTAGCCAACATTGAGTCCGGGTCGATCTCCATCACCATGTCGATAGCAATGTCCATCGCAGTCGACTTCCTGGTAAGAGTTGTGTCTGCCAGGATCATAAACCACAGGTTGGGGATGATCGTACCGAATGATGTTGGCAATCGTACCGCACCTGCGAGTAGAGATGACAGTGCCACGAAAGCTCCGGCCTGGTGGTACTGTGGTGCTGCATCACCTAGGGACCGCGCCCACTGTTGGAACCGTTCAATGAAGGTGTCTGGGTCTCGTTCGAGCTTAGACCTTTCCTTGTCGGAAAGAAGTGGTTGTGAATCTTCGTTGTCACCAATGCCAGCAATGAGTCTTAGGTTCAACTCATTCTTAGTATCGGCTCTAACAACTTCTTTCCACAGGAGCTTTTCAGACTTGCCATCTCTAACATACTTGTTGCACTTGGCTTCTCGTACAATGATGAATGTCTCATTGCGATCGTAGCCAGCTTCGAGTAGCATCAGGTGGAGGTTCCAAAGGACACCGCTCCAGTCCTCTGCAGGCTCTTCACTATACGAATGCCAGACCCTGGGGTTGAGTTGAAGCCTACGTCTGTCGAGCAATTCATCTGCGTTGGGATACTCTGATATGTCAGGCATCTCAACATCGACGTAGGCATACCCTTCGACCTTGGGGTATTCTTCGAAGTCGCTTATTCTATATCGTGTCCGGTTGAAGTTGATAGTCTTCACTACCGGAGGGGCTAGCTTGTTGTACTTGTAGTTGTACGTAAGTGGAACTCGCAATAGCTGGGTAAGGTCCCAGCCTGTTCTATCCGCACCCTGATCAGCATGCTTGTAGGCAATGCGCTTGCTAAGATCTTCCGCATCGTCTACATCAACGACCTTGTCGAGCACCCAGTACGCTTGGTACCTATCTGGGGAGGACTCTATAGTTACTGTCGGCTCGACAAGGAGGTTAGCTGGTTCACAGAAGTCCAAGTCCGACCAGAGGTTCGGAGTGGATGAAACGTATTGCTTTTGTCTACGCTTCTCACTCAGGAGCTGAGGACAGAAATAGATATTGTTGCCCGAGAGGTTAGCCTCAACAGCGTCCAGCATCTGAGACGTCTCTTCGGGGTAACGGTAATACTCTTCTCGGAACTTCTTACGGTCAGCTGCGGGTAGAAAGGCAAGACATACCCAGCCATTGTGCTTGCCGAAAATGGAGTCGAAGAAGACTCCACGGAGCCTCTTGTTCTCCTCCGGCGAACCAATGCCTGTCAATGTCTCTCCCCATAAATAGAAGGGTAAGGCCCACGCTTCACTAAGAGCACCGCTACAGGCTAACCGCCCCGGGAAACGGATCACAGCCTTGCGAGTAACCTCGGTGGGCCTTACCCAGCCTAGTGGATGTTACGGAAGGAGCGAGCCGTCCTTGGAGCCACCCACTGCTTCGGGGCTGTAGGGCTTGAAGCCCTTCACCTCGTTCTTGTAGATGTTGTCCTCGCTGGCTTCCTGTTCCATCTTGTACACGTCGAGCTGCTTGCGGACCGAGACGATCAGGTCCTTGCCAACGAGCTCCTCGCCGTCAGGAACGGTGAAGCCCTTCGAGTTGTTGACATCGTATCCCAGAGCCTTCACCAACTGCGAGAGGGAGTACAGAGCACCCTCGAACAGCATGACGTTGGCCCAGAGCTTACGAAGCTCGTAGTCGCCATCCTGAACCGTGAGCTCCACGTTCCAGTAGGGCTTGCCAGGGTTCTTGGACTGAGGTCCGCATTCACGGTCCTCGACCTCAGTGATCTTCACCCAGTACTTCCCAGTGGGAATCGGGTCGAAGTCCATCGCCTCCGAGGAGGCCTCTTCACTGCTGAAGTTAAGCTTGAGCTTGCTGTCAGCCATTTACTTTTTCCTTTGCTGTAGTCATTAGCTGATGAAGGGATTTCATCGTTGGGTCTTCCACGATCATCGGGAGTAGTCCCGATCGATCTTTGGCCACCTGCGCATCGGTCTTCTGAGTAAGCAGGAGACGTCTGAACTCAGCGTCCTCGCCTGAGCCAATCTGCTTGACGTAATAGTACGCCACGATGTCTAGGAACGCTGCTACTTCGTTAGCCAGCTTTCCCGACAGCATAGGCTTCATGGTTGTCAGGCCAGTCTTCTGGTCCTTGTCAGTCATATTCAGAGCCGTGAAGATAGTGTGCATCTCCAAGTCTCGGAACGCGCGGACGAACTTCCTCATCTGTTCGAGGTTCTTCCCCCACTCCCTCATACCCGGAACATCTGGGTCGAGGTCAGGTCGCTTCTGAGTCAAGTCGTTCATGATAGTGTACATGTTGAACTTCTGGATTTCAGAGAGCGAGTCAAGCACCACAGTCTTGTACTCATGGTCGCCTGAATGAAGAACGTCGTACACCTGCTGCATCTCCTTCCAGCTGGTGACACGGACAGTCTCTACACTGGGATAGCTGTGACGCAGTGACTCTGTTCCTCCCTCGATGTCCACAAAGAGAACTGGACGCATGTTCGGAACTTCGTCGGCTGAGCCTGCCAGTGTAGTCTTGCCTGTACCAGAGTCGCCATAGATCAAGATGTTGAAGTAGGCACTCCGCTGCTGAACCTCCTGCACTGGAAGACCTCCCAGCGTCTTGGGGGCCAATGTTGCTGTCGCGATCGCAATCACCTCCTCTCCGTACTAGATGTCTGTAGTGGGTCTCTCTGCGAGTCTACAGCGCTTGTGCCTCAACGGGTAACAGCTCCGCGCACACTGATGACTTCTCCTGTTAGACTCGCAGAGAGCTTGTCTGAGCTAGGTGTTATCCTCTAGCTCAAGCTCTAAGAGTCTCGCGTGTAGAGTGAATGGATCATGAGGGCAGTGTTCGCCGACCTTGTACCGCTCCTCAAGGTGGGCTAAGACCTTGGCGTTCGAGATCAACTCTGTGTGTACATGGATCTCGGGATCGGTCTGCCTCCACTCGATGATCCATTCGCCTGTCTTGGGGTCCTCAATGTTACGGATCACAGCGGTGCCGGTGATAGAGCAAGCCATGCTACTCTCCGCCCTTCGATTCTGTCGAAGCTTCTGTACGAACATAGTAATGCTCTTTCTGCTCGTACATCGTATCGAGAGCATACTGATAGTCGCCCTTAGAGTTCTTCTCTCGGCATGGCTGTTGGAAAGCACAGAAGCTACAACCGAAACGTCCAGCGGAAGGGTAAATGCGAAGCTGAGGATCGATCATGTCCAGTACTTCAAGGCCAATGTTGTAGCCGACTTCCTGGAGCTCCTCAAAGCTCTTGTATACCTTCTCGCGGTGGTAATAGGTGATGCCCTCTTCACGAAGGAAGTGGAGGAACTCATCATACAAACCTTCGTCATAGGCTTCGGTGTCGTGTTCCTTTACCGTAGACAGATAGGTGTCGTAGTCCGTATCTTGATTCGCTGCCACCGAGAACAGACGACCAAGTCGGCGATGCTTGTTCTCCTTGGGTGCTCCGGGGAATCCCTTACGCTGCTCGTGGTAGACAAAGCCTCGTACCTTCAACCCGAGTCCGACGACAAGAGCCCAGACATAGGAACTGATCTGGTCGTCCAAGAATAGGAACTCGTGGTTGTCCGGAATGCTCGCTGCAGTCTTCCAGTCGAAGATCCACAGGGCACCGTTGTCATCCTTGGCTAACATGTCAATGCGACCAGCATACACCACAGGGAGTCCGTGAAAGTGTCCTTGACGGTTCTCGATCTCATCATGGTCGTGATTGTAGTCCGCGCACGCTGCAAGCTCTGCCTTAGCATAGTCGGACTTGAGCCACTTGGCATAGCAGTTGTCACAGTAACAAGTGATCGTCTTGCCTGTGTCAGGATGAGGAACAGGAACCATGAAGGCGATCTCGACGCGCACTGGCTTCCAGCCAATGTCCAGCTTAGGACTAACCTCAGTGGCGTAGTACCTGATCATTCCTCGACCAAGTTCGACACGCTCGTTGTAGTCCTCTTGGATCTCCGTGTCGAGTGTTATCCTGTCCTGGACTTCAAGCGCCTTCGCCAACTGCTTCTCACAGGTCTGGTCAAAGGCGGTGAGTGCCCTCTTAAGCTTGGCCTCGGTAGTCCACTTCCAGCTATCGGGATCGTACAGCATCTCCATCGCATTGTGGTACGCGACTCCGAACTCAAGTGGCTTAGCAGTCACGAGCGGATAGTACGCGTGGCGAAAGTGCCAGTCCCAACGGCGGCGGCAAGCTCTGAATGAACGACGCTCCGATGTGTGCACCTCATGCACGAGCTTAAGCTTGATGCACTCGTCAACCGTAAGCGTCATTCTATTCTCTCCTGCACCTGTGGTTCATTTAAAGTTAAGGGCCACCCGGCGGACCGTCCCATTAGTACTCTTCTACCAGGACTAAATCTCTTACCTAGTACTAGACCGAGTGGGGGTAGAAGTACTGATGCGGTCCCACCTACTCACGTAATGCCGATGCGGTGACACTACGCTTTCCGGCCAACCATCCAGCCGTGCCTTCCGCATCTGTACTTCTTCTATCTATTCTATTATAAGCCTCATTGGGAACACAACTATCTTTTCCCAGAGAACATGAGGCCTTATGTTCAGTCTACTCGTTGACCATTCTGATTGATCAAGGCAATGGCCTTCTTGCGTCGGGTCTTCCCTACATTCTGTTCGGGATAGATGTGAAGCACGTGGTCCTTGTAGTGAGGGTCCTGTGCTTCCACTTCTGGATCCAGGATGTTGATCGGAGTCTGGCCGTGATACCGTCGAGGCTTAGCACAGTCAGGACAAAGGAACCAACCATACTTCGCACCACGGTTATGGGGGTCCTGAGCTTTGGCTGTCGAGCATTCACAGAACAAGGTAGGGATCTTATACTGTCCTACGATTACTCCGTCCCAGTCACCCTTACTATCGGCGTCCATCTTCTGAGCGTCGACGATCTGCTGAGCAACTTCGTCGTCCTCGAACCGCATGAGGATGTATTGGGTCATTCTGTCACCCTGCTTACTTCTCCAGCGAAGATGTCGATCGTCCCATCGATGTTGATACGCTCGTGCATCTTGTTCAGGCAGGAGTGATCGGCGTGATGAATGTGAATCATTGTTGGCTCAGGTGTGTTCCGAATGTCCCCCTTAGCCCTTCGCTGTGCCTGTTCCCTACATACAGCCAGGTCGATACGCTTGGCATCGAAGACGTAATTCCCTCTGATCTCAGTCACGCTCGAGCTCCTTCCGGATCTTCTTGTTGAGCTTTGCATCCCGACTGTTATCTTCGGTAGAACGTTCAAAGATTTCCATGTGAACAAGCATGAGACTGTTGGTGTTAGTCCAACGTCGTGCGCGACCGTCTCGCTCAGCATCTCCCAGAGGGTACGTTGTCTTCAAGGAAAGCCACACAGGAATGAGAATGCGGAGACTAGGCATCACAGCAAGAGCACTCGGGCGAGCTAGTCTTTCGGCCTGCTCTGCTACAGTCTCTAGCAGGTGTCGTCCGGTAATGTTACTCAAGGTCTGTCTCCGGAGGGAAGTAGAAGCCATTGCCTCTAGGCTCTGTCTGTTCAAGAAGCTCTTTGACCATCCCGTAGTAGTCCTTCTCTGGACCTCCATTAGGAAGCTTGCTCCAGACCTCCCTAGTAAGTTCTAGGAGAGCCGTTCGAAGACCGTAGACCTCTGTCTCGGAGAGTACGAACGTAAAGGTCTTCTTCACCTCGACTGTGACATCCACTATGAGGCACCTAGCTTCTTGGTCTTGACTACCACGCGAACGTCCTTGACACTACCCTTGGCATCGAACCACTCGATCAGTTCTTCCCAAGTCCTGGGGTGACCAGACTCGTAGTTACCGGTGATGTACCACTTACCGTCAGCCTTGATAGCTGCGTAGTAGTATTCCCCAGCGTGGTGGTTATTGGTGAAGGTCTTGGTGAAGGCAATGATCTCACTATCTTCGTAGATGTCGTCGCCCCACCTATCACGCTTCTCGAGTTCGCCATACAGGTAGGCGATTTGCTTCTTGATGTTGTCAGTGCTGGTCATTCTAATCCTCTCCTTGATCTGCATCTCTTCTAATTCTACTTGTGCTCTACGGCCCTTCTCCACGATGTCAGTCATGGCCTCACCCATCTTCCTTGAGGCCTCGTCGAAGCTAGCTTGGGGCCAACCCTTGAATCCAGTTGGTTCGAAGTACCCACTTAGATCCTGAAGGGGTGGAAGCTTAGGAGGAGGCAAGTCAGGTAGGCTAGTGTGAATATAGAATAGCTTTTGTCTCTGCTCCTCCCATCCAGATGCATCTCTATCCAGATATCCGTTGTCAGCCATTACATCATTCCTTTCAGTACGAGTTCCTGTGCCTTAGCTGGGTCGCCGAGAATCGATTTGATCCATGACCACTTGGTCTCGAGCCTCTGGAGTCGGCCCATGTCCAGAGTGTCACGTGCAATGACGTCAATGATCTGCACAGTGTCCTTCTGTCCATCTCGGTGCAGACGATCTTCGCACTGCTTGTTCTTTACCGTCCGCCAGGACCTGTCGAGGAAGATCATCGTGTCTGTTGCATGCTGCAGTCCATCAATACCCTCCGCCATAGCTTCGATGACACCAATGAAGAGCTGTGTGTCTCCGTTGACAAAGCGCTGCACCATTCCATCTCGTTCCTCCTGTGGTGTGTCACCGCTAAGGACGAACGAGCTGATACCTTTCTTGGCGAACTTCTCCTGAGCCAGGTAACAGATCTGCTTGGACGAGGATGCTACAACGAACTGTTTGCTCCCATGGTCCAGTAGCCTCTCCTGTACAGCATCAAGCTTCGAGGACGGCTCCAGGAGCTTGACGGCCTCTACAGGTTCAGGGTCACTCAATGTTCCATCAGGCTTACGATGACGAACCATCTTGGTGTAGATCTCAGGAGTGGCTAGGGCCATCTGGCTCAGACGAACCATCTGCGCGACGACGACCGAGGCCATGAGTGGGCTATTCTCATGCTCGCCAACCCAGGCCACCATTTCCTTTCGCATCTGTTCGTAGAACCGTCGTTGGGTAGGAGTGAGCTGGACCCAAATGGACTCGTACGTTTTGTCGGGGAGCCAGTCCATGACTCCGTCGGGGTGATGGTCGCAGCACTGCTCTCGCTTGAGGTGCCGCACGAAGAAGGGTTCGAGCTCTTCATGGAGCTGAGCCACATTCTGGACACCGGTGATCTTAGTATAGCCGCGAGTGCGTCCAGTTGGGTCTCCGACAAGTTCCTCAACACAGTACCTCTTCCTGAACCGCCAGTAACTGGAATACTGTTTCGGGTACAACCAGCTGAGCACAGACCACAGGTTGGCTGGCTGATCGCCCGTGGCTGTGCCGGACAGACCTAGCTTGTGGAGTGCCTGCAACTTCTTAGCTGCGAGAGTGCTCTGGGCCTTTCGGTTCGCAATGCGGTGGACCTCATCGCCAATGATGGTACCGAATTGAATGTTGCGAAGCTCAGGCATTAGTCTCAGTGCGTCCCAGTGCATCAAGAAGACATCGCCCTGTCGCTTGCGAATGGCATCGAGGAACTTGGTACGGTTCTTCCTATCGATGACCGTGACATCCGACTGCGATGACTGTGTGCCATACTTCTCTTGCCAAGAGTCGAATGTGTTCAAGGGGGCAATGACTAGGGTGGGCCTGTTGGAGTACCATGCCTCGTCGAGAGCAATCGCCTCGTGAGTTTTTCCGGTACCTAACCCATCTCTGAACCAATTAGGCCAGAGCCATGTGCTTCGAGCTTGGCGATATCTTCCTTCTGGAAGGGGTAAAGGTTAAGAGACATTAGGCATCACCTCCTCGACCTTTCCATTTAAGAAAGGCTTCTCTTCGGCACTTCTTGCATCCATGGATGCTGCCTGTGCTAGGATGGACATAGACATTTTCAGGTGTAAGCTCGTGACCATTCTTACAATGGGTCTTTCGCTTACGAATGTTGTTGACTTCTTTAGTGACAGCCTCTAGGCATTCGGGTCGTACACATAGTCGAATCTTACATCTATGATCCACTTCATAGTCTTGAGGAATGGGACCGACGAAATATAAATACGACCAGACATGAGCCATCTTGGTGTATTGTTCTTCTGGTCCAGCAACCCAAGTAAAGACGCCATAGGTCTTACTGCTGCCTCCCTTAGCGCCAGTCCATAGCCAATGATCTTCTTGCTTGTCTGCCTTGGCTAGGAACCGTTCAATGGGAAAGCCCACCATGATCATGGACTACTCCTCGTTGTGGTCACACAGGTCATTGAACTCATACAGGAAGTTGTTGGTCCGACCCATCTCGAAGCCGCACAGGTAGGCTGCCGCACTGATCTTCTTGAGGACGGTCGTGAGGTCTCCAGAGGCGATGATGTTGATCATCCCGTTCTCATGTAGGTTGTCCACGAGGGCAAAGAGGGCAGGGACGGCCACGTGACCTTCGACGTAGCTATCGAGCTTCTCCAATGCACGACCGAGTGCGATCTCTAGGTTGGCAATTTGGGACTCGACTAGAGCCTTCTCCTCGATGGTCAGTTCACGTCCCACGGCTCTCTCCTAGCCTAGTGGTGTCGAGCACGTCTCCTGTTTTCCTACAGAGCCAGAGTAGCTCCCAACCGCTCGAGCTCTTATTATACGACATCCCCATGGACATATATCCGTGGTGCTGTCTGCATGCCCTACACCATAGACCATCCTGCTTCACCGAACTGACAGACGGAGGTGTCCAGTCCGCGCCTTGAAACTTGCGGCGCCTTCGGTATACCTTCCGTCCGCTCTTGATCAGTTCGCGATGCAGATCATCCATGCGTGCGTCGATCCTTCTTGGTCGCAAAGAAATCGTCCGCATCCTTCACGTCGAGAACCTTACGACCACAGATGCAAGTCTCTGGCTTGAGCCTTCCCTGACTGATGTAGTAATGCACAAGCTGTGGTTGCATGCTGCGCATCCTAGCATAGTCTCGAATGCTAAGCTTCTCCGCACCATCGAGTTCGTCGTGCTGCATCTGCTTGACGAGCTCATCTGTACTCGCTGTCACTTTCTCCTTGCCGTCCATCGGTCTCCTCTTGGCGGCTATGTGTTCGTTGTCTTGGCTATCATACCACGTACCCTCGGCCCCTCACACGCTGCTTCTCTAAGCTATTGAGCTCAGCGTTGCTTATAGGTCTCTGCGAGTCTCTTGGAGTCTAACAAGAGAAGTCCCCTAGCTGCGTGTAGTTGGATAGGGATATGTTAGACTATCAGATAGACTATCTACCTATTGTTGAATAGCCACAGTGGTAGCCAGAAGATCAGGAAGAACAGTGCGACACCAAATAGACATGCGACGATAGAAACGACCCAGCCCTCTGCAGGTCCGATTGTTTCCATCTTGATCGGTGCATGTATATCAAGCCCATTGTCAGTAATGATTCCTGGGTCAGGTCGCTGGGCGAACTCTCTGGTGTATGCTGTCTCGAGTTGCTTGCCACAGTCAAGGCATAGCCGAGCGACCTCAATGTCTAAACTAACTACAGGGTCTGTATTGCGATGTGGGCAGCCGACTGTAATGCCCGTCGAGGCGATAGCTCCCATTGCCGATCTGAATTCGACGTTGGCTCTGTCTGTTACGTCTTGAAGCCTTCGCTCCTGTGCATCAGTAAGGTACTCGCCAGTCCTATTCAGACGCGACGCAGGAGGCTTGCCTGGGGAGTCGTGCATAGGAATAGGTGTTGGGTGCCTCACTATGTATTGTCCCATGACAACATCTCCTACCTTCCGTCTATAGATCACTACACACTTGGCACAGGGCTTGGTCACGATCTGTACAGGAGCTTCTTGACACAGGGATCTTTCTTCCACCGTCTCACACTCAGTACATACCATGATCCTCTCCTCACACCCGTCGCGCGCCAGGCTTGCAGGGACCACTGTGGTTCTTTTCGAAGCGGCAGTCCCCACGACTGTGCGACCAGGTGATCTTCTTGCTGCACCAAGTCCGGCGGTAGTAGGTAAGGTCGGCGTACCAGAATAGCATGATCCTCTCCTGACTGTCTAGATGCGAGTCTAACGCAAGATCATTTACACCCTAACCGTTTACTCGCAGGCGCTTGGGATCTTGCGTTAGACAGCGATTGTGAGCTTCCTAGCTACGGGCTTGCTCGAGGCGCAGCACGCGCTCGTTGAGGTCTCGGATCTGTTGCTGCATGCCCTCGACGTCGGAGGCACGCTTCGACCTAGTGGGAGCCTTGGCCGTTTCGAACAGTTGCTGGTTGGGAGGATGAAAGAGTTCCCATTGGGAGGGTGCGGTACCTCCTCCTCGGCGAAGCTGCTTGATGCACCCCATGCGACGCAGAGCACGAGTCACGTCCGTGTAGTAAGGCACGGACAGGTTCTGCTGCTTCGTCACCAGTGAGGTAAGGAAGCCTTCGTACACCAGAGAGGTAGCACCAGTGTCCATCTTGACCTCGGTGGCGACGTCGCTCATCGCCTCGTAGATTTCGATGCAGTGGTAGTAGAGGGCCGGAAGAGTTACCTCTTCGGGAGTCTCAGTCGCGGACGACATAGTGAACCTTTCGTCGAATGTCTTCGATGGCCTTCTGGTCCTCAGAGTAACCGGAGGCTACGTCTAGGAGTTCGTGGATGCTAACAAAGCCATTGTCATCTGCTGTCTCAACTCTGGCCTCACTAAGTCCATCTTCATAGACATCGAGTGCGTCCAGAACATATTGGCATTGCTTGCGAGACAGCTTTATGCTAACAAGCTTATGCCTTCCCTTTGTTCTCATCATCATATCTTTATTATATAGTGTCCTATAGTAGCCACTCAATGGGCTTTTCCTAACGACCATATATCTCTATGTACTGTAACTGGAACCGTTAGAGTACGTGAGAGCAAGGGAAAGCCCCCGCCACCCTTAGCGGGTGACGAGGGCCTCCTGTGAGTGACTTCCCCGGAAGACGTTACGGCATGTGACGTCTTCGATCACTCAGCCTCGGTGACCTCCGAGGTGTCGCCCTCAGCCTCAGCCTTGGCGGTCCGCTCAGCGGCGCGCTGCTCCTTGGCGGTCCGCTTCTCAGCGGCGTTCGCCCGACGAGCCTGCGCACGCTCGGTCTTCTCGACCCACCATGCAAGGCCCTCTTCCAGGCTCACGACCTGGCGCGCGGTACCGTTGCTGTCCTCCACCGACTGAAGCGGGAAGGGGTGGTCCGCAGGAGCGTTCTTGATGTACGAGTACACCATCTGCGGCTTGACCTCGACGGTCTCACCATCGCGGTTGGTGTGGAGCCCACGCGTGGTGAGTTCCTTGGCCAGGCCGATCGGGGTGACGAAGCCCTCGGGGAGCTCGCCACGCTTCGGGCCCTTGGGGGCCTTCGCCTCGGTCGACTCCGGAGCGTCGGTCTCGCTCGAGTCGGGAACGTCGACCTCGGCGTTGCGGTTCCGTGCCATGATGTAATCCTTCTCTCTGCCGCTCTGCGGCGGCCCCTTGATCGGGAAGCCCCTCAGCTCCCCTTGCTTGTATCTATATTCTACTACACTGTCTCTGCAATGTCACGCTAGTGACTTGATGAATTTAATTGTCGTGTCGTCACAGGAAACGTTAGTGTTTGTTCCGCGGTAGGTTGTTCTTGAGGTTGCCGTACGGACGCTTGGCGACGTACCCACCGTACATGAATCCGCCACCAACTATGACGAGCAGGATGAACAGAAAGAACCAGTCCACTACGCTCAGTGCCTGAAGACGCTCCACAGTTCTTACCTCCCTGAGGGTTCGGTCCCGTGGTGTTTGTCCTTGACGATGTCGAGGGCCTGGTCGACCCACTCCGTGAAGTTCCAACTGAGTATGGTCCGTACGGTCTCTCCTTGGGGGTGGGTGATGTTGATCATGCCTGGGTCAGCGCCCTAAACTGTTCGGCAGGCGTCGGGAGTCCCTCGTCGATGATCCTTCGCATCTCGAGTTGCTCACGCATGACCTCGGTATGCCAGTCGTTGACCTTCTCCTCGTGTGCGGTCACTTCGACCCACGGGTTGCCCATCGCCTCGACGAGCTCGGCGTAGATGGGAGTGCTCTCCAGGTCGCGGCGCAGCGAGTCAATGGTAACGTGTCCTAGAGGGTCAACATCGGTGACGTTAACGATCTCGCCCGTGATGACCTCTCCGTTGGTCTCGGGGAAGTCCTCGTCCAGAAAACCTTCGATGGTGTCCAGGAGCTCGACGGGCTTGTGCTCGGGAACGAAACGTCCTCCGCGGCTGCCTTCTTGTTCGAAGTTCTTGCCCATCAGTTCTTCACCGGTACCCTTCCAACTCGGCTCCAGCACTGCGTGACGGTCGAGCCCTGAACGGTGACGTGGTAGTCACGCTTGGAGCAGCCACCGAACTTGCTACCCTCTTCGACGGAAGCCACCACAGCTGTCTTCTGGATCTCGCTGTTGCGTCCGAACTTGACGATGAGCTTGTCCCCAGGGCGGAGCTCCTGGATGGGAATGTACCTGTACTTCGGAGGCGGAGGGTTGTTAAGTTCCTCCATAGCCTTGTACAGCTTGGCAGCACGGACCATCTCTTCCTTGAGGTAGTCCTCCAACTGCTCGAGCGGGTCACGCTCCTTGGTGTTAGCCACGACTCGGTCCTCTCTTGGGTTGAAGCGGCTGACGATTACCCTGTGGTGTTCTACTCTCCTACGGCCGCGCGGCACTCGTCACGCGTGGACTGGAAAGTGGGGGCGTGTGCGTCGATCTCATCCGAGAGCGTGTAGAGCTTGTCGGTCGAACGCTCGATAGCCTGGATGTCGAAGTTGGCACCTGCCATCATTCCATCGGAGGCATAGCCCAAAGCCTCCACGCTGTAGTCCAAAGCCTTCTCGGAGGCGTCGATGAACTCGAGGCACACCGACGCATCGGTGCTGCTGCCACCGGAGGCCAGGCCGTAGCCAACTGCTCCACCGATAGCCAGAGCTAGGACTGCAACGAAGCCCCACACTCCTGTGCTCGTGCTGTTGATGCTGACGCCACCTACTGGCTGCGGCTCGTTCGGGTTGATGCTCATGATCGGTCCTTTCGGGTTGTGGTCGCTTGCTGTCTCTTGAAGTGTATCGCATGTGCTGCGCTAGGGCAACTCCTAGTTCCACCAGCTCTTCTTCTTGCCCTGCTTCGCGAGGCGCTTGGCCTCCTTGCTGTGCTTGATGGACTCCTTGGTAGCCTTGTCCATCTGCTTCTGGATCTTTATCGCCTGCGCGCGATCACCTAGGGAGACGGCTCGGCGGTAGTCCTTCTCGAACTTGGCTGCGGTCTTGTCGGCCTTCTTCGCCCGGCTTTGTGCAGTGTTCACCAGGCTGGTGGTTTGCTGTTGCCAGACGTGGAAGTTCTGTGCACCTGGAGGCCCGCTCATCGTGGGGCCTGCTCGTAGTTTCGAAGCTGACGTAGGAGCTCAGCTCGCACACCTAGGGCAATGGGTCCATCCCAACCTCGCGAACGCTCCAGGAAGGACTGGACGACCAACGCTGACTCGTAGACGACGCCATAGTCCATCGTCCCGAGGAGGCGCAACAGGTGCAGTGCGTCTTCCGGAAGCCCCTCTGTCTCGGTCAGTCCGTCGGCTGCAATGTGTGCCAGGGTTGGCTGTTCTGTATCGGTCATTGCCTCTCTCCTTTGTTAGTCGCATCCTGTTAACGTAGACGGGGACGAAGCGACGAACCCAGTGCCCGTAACCTCTAGGAGTGATTAGCTCCCTTCAGATAGGTAATCAGCCTATCCTATCCCCTGGTGGACTGAGTGGGAGTCGAACCCACGACCCAGGGATTAAGAGTCCCTTGCTCTGACCTCTGAGCTACCAGTCCATACGCTGGCCCTGAGACAGTGGCAGCCGTCTCAGGCACCAGCGCACGCAGCCTGCCAGCCACTTGTTGACACACCGGATTACGAGTCCGAGTTCAACCGTGGACACGCGTGGGATCGAACCACGTTCTTCCTGAAGCCCTTAGTATGCATTACTCCCCTACTAGTAAGGGTTTCATGCACATAAGTTTCGACCTGGTAACGGCGATCAACCCGTTCAACCATCGAGGCTCAGGCTGCACTACCAAAGTGCTACGCGCCCATGTGTAGTTGTATCGGTGGAGGGGGGATGATCACTTGGGTGACTTCTCCCCCTCCCCCTCCTCACGCGCTAGCTGGGCTAGCGGTCTTGAGTTCCCTTTCAGGAACGCGTCGCTCCGCCGACTCGGAAAGACGAGTACGGGGGAAGCGGCTGGTTGTCGTCGCAGTTCTTGGGCGGGGTGGCAACGGTGAGCTTGGGCTGGTAGACGGGCGAGGTCGCCTGAGCGATCCCTCCGCCAGCAACACCGAGCACGACCGTGGCCGCCAGCGTGGCGAGTGTGCGCTTGAACATTTCTTTCTCCTTTTGCCTTGCAACAGGCCTCTCCTGTCGCCGTGGATCCTGTAGGAGTTGAACCTACTCTTCCCAATGACCTGGTTATGGCCGTTTAAGGACGCGTCGCCTCACGCTCAGGACCCTATATTCAATTATACTGGGTACACTTGTACTTCTCACGCCCCAGCGAGCTCGGCCTCAATCTTGGCCGCCTTGACTTCCTGGCGCCCGACGTACTGCTGGGCGAAGGTGTTCGCCTCGTCGAAGCGGATGACACGCTTCTGGGTGTTGTTGAAGTCCGCACCGTGTCCGTCTTCGCTCAGGTCGGTGAAGCGGCCCTTGCGGATGTAGTTGTAGATCATCTGGGGCCGGACCTCAAGCAGCGCGGCGAGGACGATCGGGTTGACAACCTCGTTGGCCTTCTGCTCGTTGTAGCGGGCCACGATCTGGAGGTGCTTGGCGGTCTTGTCCTTCAGGAGCTCGTCGGCGAGGTGGTCGAGAGTGGTCTCGGCCGTCTTCTTGACGAACTGCCCCTTGGCGTTGCGCATGACCTTCTCCTTTGCTCCTTGCTGGGGACTCGCTCCCCTGCTCTTGATACAAATATATAGCAGTCGCAACGCCAGGGCAACCCGGCAATTCAAGATCTTCTAGACGACAACCTATCCATCAGGGCACCTACCATCTCACCGACTAGCTCGTACAACATCTGAAGCAGCGTCGGTCGAGTCCTAGTGTGCGGAGGCTCGATCGCTACGAACAGGCTCTTTAACATCCCAGGGCTCCCACCTGTCTCGACGCACCACTGGGCTAGGTCCTCGAACTCCCTTCGGTGCCCGTACTCGTTGTACACCTCGATCCAGTTCTCAATCGGGAAGCCTGACAGGTGTGCTAGCTCACCGACTAGTCGGATCTCAGTTGAGTGGTTGTCCATGAGGAACCTACGAGTGATCGGTGACAGAGCCGTCCATCGTTCCCAGGAGTCAGTCATCACTCTTCCAACTTCACTGCGGCTCGACCTACAGGCTTACCTTCGAGGAAGGCGAACACTTGGTCAATACCAGTGATTATTCCATCAGCCAGTCCGTACGAGTACAGACCAACAGATGTCTTGTCCCCTTTGGTTTCCTCCCGAACCTTCACACCTTCGACACGGGCGAAGTTCAGGAACTGGATCAAGCTCGATAGCCGCATGGCGGCACCTGCCTTGGCTGTTGGCAAAGAGCTCGTACAGAGCATCTGCCTGCTTGCTGTAAATGCTCCGCACGGTGTCGGGGTTGTGAATGTCGAATGTTATCCCGTCTGCCGATGCCAGCACCGCAATAATGTTGTCACGTGTGATCATATGGACTCCTCGGTGGTAGGTCTTCGTTCTGCTTGCCTGCGATGACCAAGTCTAACCCGTCCAGCAGGCCCAGCACACCGTCAATTATCCCCTGCTGGTAGTCGGTCTTGTTCTGTACGCTGTGCTCAGGCTTCTGAAGGAGTCGTGCATGCCCTCTAGCCGCCACTATGTACTCTTGCACCCTCTGCAGACCTGTGGTTCCCTCAAGCTCAGTCATGTACGTTTCCCTTTCGACAAGACGGCCCCTCAGCACGCAAGCACCACAGGGTCAGCGTAGGCTAGGTTTGGACTTGTAGAAGCTACGCTCGGGCCAGAGGCATTCAGTTACGGCACCTTCATAGAGATCACCAAGTGCTACTAGGTCTGGCCGCGGTGTGTCGTTGATCTCTTGTGCGTGGTTCCTAATAGCTGTCAGCGAAGCCTGGTCGGGTGCTGGCTTAGCTAGTTCGTTCGCCAACGCATTGCTATTTTGTATGCTTTGGTTAGCCAGCGTTAGTAGTTGTGCCGTCGCATCGATAACGCTCTGACTGTGAATGACCGCACGCTCACAGGGTGTCTGTGTGGCAGCTTGGCTAAGTGTGACTACTCCGTGTGCTGAAGGTGCTCCGGCAATGATGGCTGCGACTCCAATGCAGCATGCCACGACGCTTCGTATTCCACGGGCCACAGTAACTCCAGACAGTCGGGCGATACGGCCTTAGCATGCAGGTCGCCATCGAAGCGAACGAAGATGAACCAGGCACTGGTACTGACAATGAAACCGAACTCAGGTGTGTCGTGCGTACTGTATTGTACTCTAGCACCTGTGTACCCTCTGGCCTCCTCGATGGTGAGGGGCTTTAGCGAAGGTTCGGTGGGCATGTTACTTTCCTTTCTCGGCCTTAGCCTGATCGGCGGACTTGTACTCCTTGGCAGGCTTGACAATGTTGTCGATTGCCTTGTCTCGCCTGTTGCTGGGCTCAGCCATCCTGATGTGCTTCCAGATCTTCTTTCCACCAGGTGTGAGCTCTTCGAATCGGGACTTACCCATTACTTCCCTTTCTTGTTGTCACGAAACCACTTCATAGGGTCCTTGTTGGCCTCGGCTCGTTTCGCCTTGGTCTTCTTCGCTTCGTCGATCTTGTTCTGCTTGGCTCTGTTGGCAGCAGCCTTCTTGTAGGCGTCCGAGGTGTTGTTCGCGTCTCTAGGTCCAGGTGGTCCCATTAGTCCTTCTTTTCGTAAGGGTTGGTCGCATTGGCGTCGATGAAGCTGGCGTGCAGTCCCTCATCCCATCCACGCGCTAGTAGTTTGCGGTCGTGTTCGGTGTGGGCGAGGAGACCGGCTCTGTCCAGGGCCAATGCACGGTCGGAGTCGTCCACGTAATCGACTTTATCATAGGTGGTCTGCATCACCTTTGCCGCCCGCTCGATAGTATCTTCACGCTCTAGTCGGCGGACTGCATCCTCATGTGACAGGCCAGTCTTGGTACGCAGTTCGCGGAGTCGCTTTCCTAGGTCTGGAGTGTCAGTCATTAGTGCTCCTTCGGGTCTCCATGCACAGGGCAGTCAGGGTGAGGGTAGGCGATGCCTGGGTCCGGTATGCCTACATCGTAACCGGTCATGCAGATACCGTTGCACTCGTCGGGGTCGGGTGGGAACATTCGATTCCAACACTCTGGGTGCATGCCGGTCATCATCTGTTCCCGCTTCTCGGGCGAAAGCTCTGGCAAGGCATTCTGAATGAAGTCGCCAGCTCTCCAACGCTTGTAGCCATTCTCAGATACGTTCTCGACCTTGCCCTCTTTGCCACAGTCAGGACAAGGCATGGTCTCAATGGTGACTAGCTTGTCGCTCATTCTGACACCTCTGGCGTAGTGTACTTGTCGGGGTTCCGTAAGATCTCACGCAGCGACACGTTGTTGTTGGTCTTAATGAGGTCCTTGAAGGTGTACCCAATAGACCTCATGGCTTCCTGGTACATACGATACACAGCTCGGTCTTTGCAGAACGGGCAGCCCTTGAGGTCTGCTTCTTGTTCATTGTGGGACTCGCAATAGGCATGGTGCTCCATGCGCTCACCCAATGCCCAGGCTACGCTCTTCCAGTCCGTCTCTGGCTTGCTCATAGTATAAACCTTAGCCTGTCACGGTGGACCATCACACGCTCGTCTCGCCACGTGAGCACGAGGAAGTAGTTAGGCTTGCCAGTCGGGCCGTACTCTAGTATACGAACGCGGCCTTTACCTCTGAGGTAGGCCTTGCGGGGTAGGGTGTTAGTCGTGTCAGGTGTGCTCATGGCAAGTCCAATTCACCGATGAAGTCGGCAACCTCTTGGTCGTACTGATGGAGCTCATCGCACGACATGACGTTATGGTTCGGCTCGTTGTATTGGTTGCGTAGTGCTGGGCATTCCTTCCCTTCGGAGGTGAGGGTGATGATAGCTGCGGTGCCAGCGCTCACGATCATCATGGCAGCTATCGCAGCGAGGATGACTTTGATCTTGCTCATCAGAACGTACCCTTCTCATTGAGTTCGGTCCATGGCACTGCTGTAATGTGGTCGATTAGACTACTCAATAGCCATTCGACCTTCTTTCGGTCTCCCTCCTCGAAGGACTCGATCTCATGTGCGATGGCGGCGATCTGTATTCCCCCTCTGGTGCCAGATGTGTCGTGTTCGCTATCGTCATTGCCTAGCTTTCGTAGTGCGTGGGCGAACTCAAGAAGGAAGCGTCCTTGGCTGTCTGAGTTCTGTTCAGCAGCAAGCTCACCTAGGTCAGCCCAGTCAAGGGTAACCTCCAGGTCGATGTACACCCCCTTTACAGGGTTGCTAGTGCCGTCAGCTTTGTGCTGAGTCTCGTTGCTGACCTCGTTCATGCCGTACCTCTCTTCTTGTGATGATGTTGTGTTGACTTCTCTGTTGATGTTGCCGTTCAGGTAGCTCATCGAGAGCTCGTATTTGTTATAAGTCTATCATACTCCAGCCTTCATGAGATGGCAACGGTGTCCGGGGAAGATGTTCTAGAAGATCATGACTACAACCCACAAAGCATCAGTGACCTCACCTGCTCTTAATCAATCTCCTGCGGACCATAAAAAGGACCGTGCCAGTTAGGGGGTTGAGGTTCTATAGATAATTAGGAATTCTATTAATCTATATTAATCACTATATAAGACTTCTATGTAGATGGCGAGCATGTTATCTCACTATACGTGAGACCTCTATTAGTATTAAGATCTTGGGGGGATAACAGAATGAAAAATTACCAAATGCCATTCGTACCCGTTGCCAAGACACAAGCGAGCACACTATTATATTAATAAGGCTACAAATCATCGATAAAGGAGGGCATGTGGCTCGATACAGGAAGAGAGATGGGGATCTCTATCAATGCAATAAGTGTCAGCTATGGTTAGACGCTCACGCTTTCTACCCTTTGAAGACTACCAAGAGTGGTCTGCATTCGTGGTGTAAGCTTTGTGTTAAAGAGGCAAACCGACAAGCTAGTGCCGACCGTCGAGGGGCCCCGAAGACAGAGGCTGGGCTCATTAGAAGGGCCGCAGTGCCTCTCAACGAGTATATTGACGTTATCGGTCTGTTGAGGATCTTTGACGAGGACATTGTGAAGTCCAATACAACCCTAGCCGAGATGCGTGCTATGATTGCTGACGATGGACTTCCTAGTCAAGAGGATATGGAAGCTATGATCATGCCACGAACCGAGACGAACAAGGAGCAGAACAATGGATCAACGCATCGTACTGTTTAAGAAGCTCAGCATGTACATTGACCTGAAGAAGCTGCTCAAGCACTTCGAAGATGGCGGAGGACTTCCGAGAGAGTTCCTTCCTGTCATCCTTGAAGGGCGTGACAAGGAGAGTCGCATATGAACGACGTGCCTAAGATGTTCCATCCAGACTACTGGCTGTGCAAGCGTTGCGACACCTGGCAGGACAAGGAGGACTTCTTCGACTCACCACGCCACACGGAGAAGATCAAGGAGTACAAGATCTGTTCCAAGTGCCGCAAGAGTCTGAAGGGACCCAAGCCTATCACCAAGGAAGAGTACGAGCGCCGCAAGGTAGAGCGGCTCCGCAAGGCCCAAGCCTGACTTAGCCTGCAGCGGCAAGCAGACCTAAAGGCTCCACCTGTGGTTCATTGCTTGGGTAGGAGCCCTTGTTGGTCTTGCCGGAACGATCAGTCGCCTGTGTCGAGGTCGCTGTCGTCAAGATCCTCTTCGCCGAACATACACGTCATGCACTCGCATCGGCATGAACGGTAGATGCACTCGCGACCCTCGTGCTCACACATGATCAGTAGTCCTTCCGGTTGCCCTTGCTGATGGACGTAGCGGCTGTGAACTCGTTGGCGGAGTTGACCTTCTCGCCTCGTGCGTACGCCTCAGCCTTGTCAAGCTCGTCGCTCGAGAAGAACCTGGCGAACCCCTTCGGGCTCTCGGCCTTGTAGCCGTTGCCGCTCCGCTTCACTCTCTCGCTCATGTATGTATCTTATCACACACTGCATGCAGAGGGCAACCCGCAGGCCACAAGATCTTTGTCGACGTCACCATCGTACAGTGCGTGCCGACCATCTGGGCAGCGATGAGTGTTGCCTCCACTGGTGAGGCAGATGCTACACGGACCCATCTTGTGTGTTGATCCGGAATGATCGGTCGCTGCGTGGTGTAGCCTACGAGTACGCTCCACACCTTCATGCGTCTAGTATAGCATAGTGTTCTCGAGATATCAACAATCTTGTCTTCCAGTAAGTGTAACCGTTATCATATAGGTAAGGGAGGTGCCACTATGACTGACGACGTCTACCGCTCGGACGATGGTGAAGAGGACGATGGCTTCCCTCCGCAGGAAGACACCGACGCTCTGATCATGGAGCGCACCATTCATGGCGATGAAGCGTACGATGCAATGGCGTACCGACTCTTCGAAGAGAACGTGTACACCGCCGCGCTGTCGATCATTCAGATGGCTGTCCACGGAAGTACTGAGCGAATCAAGTTCGAAGCTGCCAAGTACGTTGTCGATCGAGTGCTCGGTCGCATCGGAGACCTGGCTGCCTTCCAGCATGCGACTCGTCTTCCGGAACGTCAGGGCGAGCTGGTCGCTGGAGTCATTCAAGGGGTCCTTGCTGACCTCAACCTGACCGATGAGCAGCAGGAGCGTGCAGGAGAGGTCGCCGCTAGCCATCTGATGTCCTTGGCTGCCAGTGGGCAGAAGGCTATCGGAGAAGGATCAGAGGGGCAGGACTGAGGTGACCATTGCCTGGGCAGAGCACGCCGCCAAGCGTTTCCAGAAGCGTGCGACATCCAAGTGGGCTACCCCTGGCGCCATGGCTAAGGACCTCGACCCCAAGACGATCCAGACTCCTGCTCTTGACCTGATCGACCAAGCGTTGGTAGAGGCGTACAATACTCCCGACGCCCGAGTCATCATCAGCATGCCACCTCAGGAGGGGAAGAGCCAGCGAGCGAGTCGTTGGTTCCCTCTCTGGGCTCTGGAACAGAATCACAACCTCCGTGTCATCGTCACCTCCTATGAGATGGGGATGGCTCGCCGTCATAGTCGCTGGGTTCGCAACATGATCCTGATGCATGGCGGCCGGCTCAACATGGCCATCAGGCACGACCTGTCCTCCCAGCATGAGTGGGAGTTGGCAGGCTCTGCTACTGAGGGCGGCATCATCGCAGCCGGTTTGGATGGAGCCATCACAGGTCGTCCTGGTGACATGCTGATCATCGATGACCCCGTCAAGAACAGACAAGCCGCAGACAGCAAGACAGTTCGGGACAATGCGTGGGACTTCTGGACGGAGACCGCATCGACTCGCCTCTCTCCCGGAGCCCCTGTGGTGTTGATCCTGACAAGGTGGCACCACGATGACCTGGCTGGTCGGTTGCAAGCCGCCGAGGATGGTCACCTGTGGAAGGTCATCAACATCCCAGCGCAGGCTGATCATAACCCTGAACATGAAGATCCCGACCGAAGGGTCGATGCTCTCGATCGTGAGCCAGGGGAGTTCATGCGCTCCGCTCGACTCCGGACGGGCAAGCAGTGGGAAGCCATCAAGGTCCGTTCGGGTCCAAGGACCTGGAGCTCACTCTACCAGGGCAGGCCGACTGCTGACGAGGGCGGGCTCTTCCCAACTGAGGTCTGGTCGCGGTACGATATCCCGCAGCACATTGTTCGAGCCGATGGCGCCCATGTTGTTCTGTATGGCCATGAAGACGTAGAGATGGTCCAGTCTTGGGACATGGCATTCAAGGACACCAAGCAGTCTGACTATGTTGTTGGTCAAGTCTGGTTGCGTCGCGGAGTGCATGTCTACCTGCTGGATCAGGTTCGTGGTAGGATGAACTTCAATGCCACGGTGCAGGCTGTCTTGGACCTAAGTGCCAAGTGGCCCCAGGCGGTAGCGAAGTTCATTGAGGACAAGGCTAACGGTCCTGCTATCATGAACATGCTCAATACTAAGGTGATGGGTATGATCCCGATCGAGCCTGAGGGATCGAAGTATGCCCGTGCAAGTGCTATCAGTCCGTTGGTGCATTCAAAGAACGTCCACATCCCGACTGCTGAGCTAGCACCGTGGGTCGGTGACTTCGTTCAGGAGCACAAGGACTTTCCTAATGGTGCCAATGACGACCAGGTGGACTGTGATAGCCAAGCTGTCAACCGACTCCTCCTGCTGCCTCTGTTGGATGAGCAAGCGGCAGTGAGGCAAGCTGAGGAGTTTGAGGAACTGGATATGAGGGGCTATAGCATTAGTCCCTACTAACACTTCAACACGGGAGGTGGCAAAATGAATTACGGATTCCTCGGAACCGTTCTGGTTATACTAGCCATCATTGCGCTACTGATCTTCATCTTCTAAGGGGTAGAGAGTGAGCGTAGTCGACACCGTCCTGAATCGGGTAGGCCTCAGTCGTGTGACTGAAGTGGCCGCCAAGCACAATGAGTTGGCTGCACGCCTTGGACAGGTACTCAACAACAGTGAGGTCATGTCCGAGAGTATGGCTGACCTCGAACTGGCTCTAGAGGACAGGGGCTGGGAGCGACTGACTGGAACTGGCAACGAGCAGTTCAGTCGGAATGGTCTGGGTCGAGCTTCTGCTCTGGCCAGGATCATGGCAGTAGCGAACCCACTCATCAAGCAAGGTCTCAACGTCCGTCAGGCTTACATCTTCGGCGGCGGTGTGCAGGTGTCTGCTACTGCCAATGGTGAGACGGATGGTCAGCAGGATGTCAATGCCCTCATCCAGGAGTTCTGGAACGACCCAAGCAACCGTGCATCGCTGTCAGGAGACCAGGCACAGGAAGAGCTAGAGCGAGCACACGGGACAGATGGCAATACCTTCCTCGCCTGCTTTACTACTCCTCGTACTGGCCGTGTCCAGATCAGGTCGATTCCGTTTGCCGAGATTGCCGAGATCATCTCGAACCCGGATGACCGTGACGAGCCTTGGTTCTACAAGAGGCAGTGGACGCAACGTTCACTCACCGCAGATGGCCTGAAGACCCAGACTACGATCAATGTGGCCTACTACCCAGACTTGCGGTACCAGCCCCGCACGCGGCAAGCAACCATCGATGGACACACTGTGATGTGGACGGCTCCCATCTACCACACGTCGGTCAACCGTCTGGATGGTTGGCAGTTCGGTATCGGAGATGCCTTCGCTGCGTTGGCTTGGGCTCGGGCCTACAAGGAGTTCCTGGAGGACTGGGCTACGCTGATCAAGTCGCTCAGTCGCTTTGCTTGGAAGGCTACCTCGAACAAGAAGAGCAAGGCGCAGGCTCAGCGAGACAAGATTCGTTCGTACAACCCTGTGGACCCTAACACGGGTAGGTCGATCGACTCTGGTGGTACGGTTGTGATGACCGACGATCAGAACTTCGAAGCTATTCCCAAGTCGGGTGCCACGATCGATTCTGAGTCGGGTCGTCCGCTGGCTTCCATGATCGCTGCTGCTCTGGGTATTCCTGTCACTGTGCTTCTGGGTGACCCTGGCATCTCTGGTAATAGGGCGACTGCTGAGACGCTCGACAAGCCCATGGCATTGGGGATGAAGCAGCGACGCTCGCTTTGGTCCGAAGCTTACCGTGCTATCTGCCAGTACGTTATCGAGCAGGCCGTAGTGGCTCCGCAGGGCAAGCTTCAGGGTAGTACGATCCTGGACCCATTCACTCGACGCAACATGGTAGTCCTGGCTGGCGACACCGACCTGACGATCAACGTCGACTGGCCTGACCTGGAAGATGAGAACGTCAAGGAACGTGTCGATGCTATCGTCGCTGCTGACGGCACCCGGAAGGTTCCTCCGACCACTATCGCACGACTGCTTCTGCAGGCGCTCGGTGTTCAGAACGTCGATGACGTGATGGATGAGCTCACCGACGATCAGGGCAACTGGCTCGACCCATTCATGAACGCCGGACAAGCTGCCATCGATGCTTTCCGAACTGGACAAGACCCCGCAAGCGTACTGTAGAGGAGAATGACCATGGCATTCGCAGATGACGTCGTTGACTGGATCACTGGTGAGATCACTACCATTGGCTTGGCTAGCGGGTCACTAGAGGCTAACGAGATCACTGGTGGTGGCTATGCGCCTATCGCCCCGGACTATCCAGCTTCGGGTACTGACGGTGAGTCTGATATCAGTGCACCGTTGGAGTTCAGTGGTCCTCCTAACCAATCCATCACGCACGCTATCTTCCGCCGTGCTGCTGGTGTCTGGTTCATTCGGCCTCTGGATGCTCCTGACAACCTCAACTCTGATGGTCGCTGGGACATGACCTCGGCCGCTATCACCAACGCGATCGTCTGATCCCATGGCAGGATTCACTCCAGCAGTCCTTGAGGCAGCCGCTCTCGAAGTAACAGGGAGCGGCGACTTCATCTCGCTGCACACGGCTGACCCTGGTACCACTGGAGCGAGTGAGGCTACTGGAGGTTCGCCTGCATACGCTAGGAAGCAGACCGTCTGGACTGGGAGTAGCGATGACGGGGCAGTGGCTGGCTCGCAGGTCGAGTTCGATCTTCCGGCTGGTACCTACACACACGTTGGTATCTGGAGTCTAGTGACCGGCGGAGACTTCATTGGCTCCGTGGCTCTTTTCAATCCGATCGTCATGACTGGACAAGGTCAGGCCAGGATCACTCCTACCATTACGGCGAGCTGAGTCATGGCCATTGCATTCGTCGCAGCCGGTGTAGCTGTTATCACTCCGACCAACAATACAGCTACCTCAGTCAATCCATTGCCACCGGTTGAGGCTGCTGTTGGTCAGTACATGCTGGCCTTTGTCACTGTGCAGGCAGCAGGTGCTAACAACGACCCAGTCGTTACTCCTCCCGATGGTTGGGTACTTCATGTCGGCGGTAACGACCCTGGCTCCGGAACTAGTACGCGGATCAATGTCTACGGTAAGCCCTACACAGGTGACGAGGCGGACTTCGTTTGGGACTACACCGCCCCTAGTGGTGGCAATGCTGCAGCCTTCATTGCTTGCTACTCCGGAGTTGATCTAGCCGAGCCAGTAGTGTCTGGAGAGGCAGCATACTCTGGTGCGCTAGGGAATACCGTTCGCACTACGGCGAGCATCTCTGTAGCTGACATTCGTATGCTAGTGGCAGGATGGTCCGACCGTAACGGATCTACCTACACTACAGCACACAACCTTCGTCGTCAGATTCAAGCTGGTGGCTCTGTGTCACTCATGGGAGCAGACGCTGGTAACGTGACAGCTGGCTCGCACTCGATGACCGCGACAGCCTCTGCTTCGACTACGGTGGCCTCTGCCGCGATCCTGGCTCTGAAGACTGCTAGCTCAGTTGTTCCGGAAGAGAATGCTGAGTTCGCTCTGAGCCTAGCATTGACTGTTGAAGAGGAACACCCTCCTACTCCGGTCGAAGTGTTCATGGCGGACGAGCCAGTGTATGTGGCACACCGTGGTGGCTCGGTTGACTATGTTGAGAACACGATGGCGGCCTTTGATGCTGCAGTAGCCTATGGAGCTAAGGCACTAGAAGCTTCGATCCATCGGAGCATTGACGGTGTCTGGGTGATCTCACACGATGCTACTACGACGAGGATGTTCGGAGACACCTACAACATCCCTGATACGACGTGGGCAGTCCTTGAGACACTGCGGACGACCGATGGCGATCACCCGATGGTCAGGCTTACTGATCTACTCGACGCCTATGGTGATACCCATATCATCTTCGTGGACAACAAGTGGGGCAACTGGTTCGTCAACGAGTGGCTTGACCTGATGGACTCCTATGCTGGTGCTAGTCGGTATGTGTCTAAGCATTGGTGGGATACTGTCGTAGTAGCCGACCTAGTTCGGGCTCGTGGCTACCACACGTGGGGCTACTACTACGAAGAGAACCTTCCTGACATGGCTGAGACCCAAGGAGCGTACGACTACCTTGGTATGGAGTACCTCGCCACTCAGGGTGCCTGGGACGACACGCTCGCCTATGGTAAGCCTGTTCTCGGACATGTGATCCTGAACGCTGCCAACGCCACCGAGGCCTTCAGTAAGGGTGCCAATGGCATCATGACTGGTAAGGTCATCGGTGTCATCCCTCAGGTCATTCCTTCTGGCTCAGCTATTACGCAAACTGTTACCGCCCTCTCCATTCAGGGGGAAGCCCCTCTCATTCCTGTTCCTACTGGGAGTGTGGCGACAGAAACAACTATCGGCATCAGTGTCGAGGGAGCATCTCCTACGCCCACCGTTCCTAGTGGTAGTGCAGAGCTCGATACGGTCACAGTCATCGAGGTTAGTGGCGAGTCTCCTACTCCATCAGTACCACAGGGTGCAGCCGAGCTCAATACTGTCACCACGTTCTCTATCACCGGACAAGATCCTGCAGCAGTCATTCCTACGGGTGAGACTAGCCTGATGACTGTTACGTCCACTTCCATAGTGGGCGAGGCACCAACACCTACGATTCCATCTGGTACTACTGGAGTCGACCTTGTCATTGCCTTCACGATCTCAGGCTCTGATCCTACACCTGAGATTCCAGGACCGAAGTCACTAGAGGCTATTTCGACTGCTACGACCTTGGAAGCAGTCTTGGATACTGATGACGACCTAATTCACTTCGGAGGACCGAATGGCTAGCCCACGAGAGACATACATCAAGAGGGGCGACACTCCTACCAAGCAGTGGATGGCCTCCGACGACCTGCCGAGTGCTGCTGACACATACATTGTTATCGGACGCAAGCAGGGCACGCCTATCATTAACAGGACAGTCGATACCGTCCTTGGCAAGGTAGCTACTATTACCTTCACAGCTGAGGAGACTGAGAACGTCGGACTCTGGTCTCTCGAACTGGAGACACGTGTTGGTAGTGTGATCCAGACATTCCCAGAGCGGGGCTTCTTGTCTCTTGTCATTGGCGAAGACCTGAATCCCTGACCCTGTGGTTCTGTGTCATGAGTCTCTAGCGTGTGTTACTGTTATATCCCACCTCTTGTTGTCCCAGAAAGACAACCTCTATCATTATATCGAGAGTGGTCCTTAGGGAACTGGTTGGCGGGGAGGTGAGACACGGGTGGCAGTTACCGAAGACACGTTGAAGCTACTCAACGGCATGACCATTGGGATTAGCGACACTGTCGACGATGCCACCCGTGATCTCGTTCGGTCATACGCCGGAGCGTGGGACAATCTGTCACGTCAGTGGGAGTTGGCCCTCGCTCAGGCTATGGCTGGAGATAGCTGGCCCAGTCAGACCGAGCTTATGCGGATGAACCGTGTATTGCAGGCGATGGCCTCTACACGTGAGTCTCTGAACCGACTTGATCGGGAAGCAGGCGTCCGCATCTCTCGGGACATTCCAGGACTAGTCAAGAGCGGCGCTCAATGGGAAGCTGTCCTCATTGCTTCCAATTATCCTCCTCAGGCTGACCAGAGCAGGCTTGCAGTTCAATTCAACCGAGTCGACCAGCGACAGATCGATGAAATGGTCCGTCGCAGTGGAGAGCAGATCACCTCTCTGACAGGTAAGATCGCTCCTCGAGTTGAAGCAATGATTCGCAATCTTCTCATTGAGGGTATCGCGCTCGGTATTAACCCGGCTACAGTGGCTGCCAGGATGCTACAGCGAATTGAGAATACCTTCAACTTCGGTTTGACACGGGCGCTTGTCATTGCACGCACCGAGATGCTTGATGCTCTTCGCCGAGCAGGTCACCTCCAGGACCAGTTGAACAAGGATGTCCTGCGAGGCTGGATGTGGCACGCAGAGCTTGACAGTCGTACTTGTCCTTCGTGTTGGTCGCAGCACGGTAGTATTCACCCTGTTGATGAGATGGGTCCGAACGACCACCAGCAAGGTCGCTGTGCTAGGGTTCCTGTCACTAGGACCTGGCGTGATCTGGGCTACAACATCCCCGAGCCTCCCAACCCCGTTCGTGACGCTGAGGATGTCTTCCGTAGTCTGCCTCGTGCTGATCAAGTAGCGATCATGGGACAGGCTAGACTTGACATGCTTCTCTCCGGACGTACTGGATGGAACGATCTTAGTACTTATCGGACCAGCAACGATTGGCGGGGCAGCTATGCACCTACTCCCGTCAAGGATCTGGTCTAGGAGGAAGAGATGACTATTGCACCTGAACGGATCATTGAGGCTCCTAGGCCACTGATCAACAACGTGGCCGAGGTGAGTGCGCAGAAGATGCGCATTCGAATCATCGAGGGTAACCGTTGGGGTAGCTCCGGCTATTACCCGAGGGAAGTCCTCGAGCGGGATGGACCGACTGCATTCCCTATCGGCACTCACATGTACCTGGATCATCCCGGAGAGGAGGAGAGCTGGGATCGGCCAGAGCGTACCATTAGGGATCTGGCAGCAACGATCACTTCCACTCCTGCTTATGAAGGCGATGGCCTTTATGCAGACGTCAACGTCTACTCTCACATGGCTCCTGTCATCTCAGAGGTGGCCGAAGACATTGGTGTGTCGATCCGAGCGCTGGCTACCTCCAAGCCTGGAGAGCGAGACGGCCGTTCCGGGATGATCATTACTTCCTTGGTCGAAGGCATTTCTGTTGACTTCGTTACCAGGGCAGGAGCTGGCGGGAAGATCGTTCAGCTGATCGAGTCGGCAAAGAGCAAGATGACTCCTGAGGAGATTGCCGAGGTTGAAAGTGTTGTGACCAAGCCCCCGAACGAAACGAAGCAGCCAGTCCAGGAGGCGACTAGCTCGACTCGTCGACGTCAGCTTGACTCTGTCCTCAGAGAAGCGTATGGCGATGACGACACCTGGATCTGGACTCGTGACTTCGATGAGACCAGGAACCTTGTCTGGTACATGATCGAGACGCCTGAGTCTTCTGTCACGTGGCAGGAAGGCTACTCGGTTGCTGACGACGACAACTCCGTCACACTTCTGGGCGACGCTATCGAGGTGGTCGTCCAGACTGTTTACGTCCCCGTCAACCCGGCGGAGGGCACACCAACTCCTACAGAGGAGAGCAGCACTATGGCTGAGATCGACGACGCCAAGCTGCAGCAGCTCACGGAGTCCGCTCGCCGGGCGGATGAACTGAAGGATGAGCTGGAAGCTGCAAAGGCAGAGGCGAAGGAGTCGCGCATCGCGGAGGCTAAGGCCACTCGCAAGGCGCACTACGAGACCGCTCGGCGGATCGTCGCCGACGAGATGAGCACCGCAGGCGTCAAGGGTTCGAAGCTAGCCGAGGCGCTGGCTTACAACCCGCCGACGACTGAGGGTGACAACCCCGAGGTCGACGACAAGAAGCTCCGTGAGTCCGTTCGCGAGGCTCTCGGTGAGGTCGCGACCAACGTCGACGAGGGTGGCGTCCGAGGCTTCGGCGCCAACGCTGAGGAGTCGGCTGAGGTGTCCGACGAGGACATCGACAACCTCATTCACGGTTCCTTCGGTAGCTCGGTGAAGGGAGTCTGACCAAGATGGCGACGAATGAAGTCTTCAAGTATGGTCAGTGGGTCTCGCTTCCGGTTCCCGCCGACACCGCTTCGAGCGCTCCTGTGGTTGTGGGCGAGCTTGTCGGAGTTGCCCAGACCGCTGAGGGCGAAGGTGGCAACCTGGAGGGTTGGGCTTCGGTGGCACTGGAAGGTGCCTTCCGACTTCCCGTCACCGGTGCTGCTACGGTCGGCGCTCCCGTTCACATTACGGGTGCTGGTGTGCTGACCATGACCGCGACGGGTAACCGTCTCTTCGGTCACGCCCTGGAAGCCAAGGGTACCGGCACGGCTCCGCTCGTTGTTCGACTCGCTGGTCACGCCCACGGCGCGGCCGCCTAATTGGAGAAGGAGGATTAAGCAATGACTCAGGTCACGTTCTCCAACGAGACGGTCGGCGGCGGAAGCGTTGGTGCGCTCACCCCTGTCAAGACTCCGCGGATTCCGAACTACAAGCAGAAGCTGAAGGAAGCAGCTGAGCTTGTCGGCAAGGCCATGAAGGGTAACCCCTACGCGGTCCTGAAGCTCAAGGAGGCTTTCTCCACGAGCGACTTCCCGTTCCTGTTCGGCGATATCCTGAGCCGGGAGCTTCTGCCCCAGTATCAGGAAGCTCCGTCGGTCTGGGCGGAGTTCGCTCGCCGTACTGTCGTCCGGGACTTCCGGCCGCACAACCTGATCGACCTCCTTGGTGGTCAGGACGTCCTCAGCCTCGTTCCGGAACTCACTGAGTACCCGGCACGAGACCTGGGCGAGGCCGAGTACTCCCTGACGGTCGCCAAGCACGGTGCGCGGTTCGCCATCTCGTGGGAGTCGCAGATCAACGATGACCTGGGCGGCCTTCAGGGGCTTCCTGGTCGCCTCGCTGTGGCTGCCCGCCGTACCGAAGACCGTCTCGCGACGACCGCTCTCACCGATGGTGATGGTCCGAACGATGCCTTCTTCAACGTGGGCAACGGCAACGCACCGACTGAGCTCCCGCTCACGATCGACAACCTGTCGACTGCGATCGAGGCTATCACCTCGCGCGTGGACGAAGACGGTGCTCCGATCTGGATCGACGGGTTCGTTCTCGTCGTCCCGCCGTCGCTCGAAGTTGCTGCTCGCAACATCCTCGGTGCGACTGAGATCCGGATCACTCAGGGTACTAACGTCATGATCACCAACAACTGGTTGGCGAGTAGGATCACCCTTTCGGTGAACCCCTGGCTTACCGTTGTTGACCAGGGTGAGGACGCTGGGACCACGTGGTACGTTCTCCCCAACCCCAACGCTCCGCGTCCTGCGGTGGCATTGGGCTTCCTCCGCGGCAACGAGACTCCTGACCTGCGCCTCCGTTCTTCGGACTCGGAGCGTCCTGGTGGGGGTGCCGTGCCTGCTGAGGAAGGCGGCTTCGACAACGACGATGTCCAGTACCGCGTGCGTCACGTTCTGGGTATGACTACGGTCGACCCGATCGCGACCTACGCGTCCTTCGGCGCTCCGCAGGCCTGATCGACATGAGTGACTCGGAAGAGGTGCTCCAGGTCCTCAAGGACATTCGGGATGAGCTACGCAAGCTCAACTCGAAGGAGCCCTCTTCCGAGTCGCCTGTGATAGGCATCTCAGAACCAGTTCCCCAACCGAAGACGAGACGTCCAGGGAGGAGTTGAGACCGATGGCCCACGATTACGAAACTGAGATCGGCAAGGTCCGTCTTCTCATTCCCGACGTTGACGAAGATACTCAAATCTTCGACGATAACCAGATCGCAGCCTACATTAGTATGGCTCGACACGAGAACATCTTCCGCGCTGCTGCACTAGCTGTCGAAGCTATTGCTGGGTCGGAAGTCATGGTCTCCAAAGTCATTCGGACGCAGGACCTTTCCACTGACGGTGCAAAGGTTTCCGACGCTCTCCTTCGTAGAGCTGAAGCGCTCCGTAAGCGTGGCGACGAGGATGATGATGAAGACGGCTCGGGTGCCTTCTTTGACATTGTCCCATTCAACCGTACTCTGTCGGATCCTGAGCTGGTAGAGGGCATCACAGGCTTCGGCCAAGGCGGATGGGGGCAGCCCTAATGCCTCTTCCTTCGACGAGAGTCATCCCCGACAACTGGAGTGAGCACCACTACTTCACTGTTGATGGAACGCTCACAGCCACTTGCACTATCCTCCGGCCTTCCCAAGAGCTGGCCTTCGACCCTGAGACTAATGCCACTACCCGAGTCGGTGACCCTGTGGTGGTGTTCCAGGGGAAGTGCCGGGTGCAGCAGCTTCAGCCAGGCCAAGAACAGGTCGCTGCGGATCAAGGCATCGTGAATGCGACTCACCTGGTCGTGGTTCGTTGGGACGTTGATCCCGTTCGCATTGGCGAGTTCAGCGACTGGGTTCACATCGATACCTGTCCGGATGACCTGGAGCTTGCTGGATGGGATCTTCACATTGAGGGTGCACTATTCAGTTCGCTCCGATGGGAACGAGACCTGTACTGCTCCAAGGAACTCGTCGAGCGTAACCCTGTCGGAGAGGAGTGAGTGCAGTGATCGATATTACAGTTGACGAAGATGCTCGCGCACTCGCTGCGCACTGGCTTAATGTTGCCGGAGAAGTGGAAAGGGTTGTCCTTCCTATCATGAGGAAGGGTGCGAACGATATTCAAGCAGCCGGGCAAGCTCGAGCACCAGTCGACACTGGTTTCTTGAAGAACTCGATCACCTCTCAAGTACGTAGTGCAGGTGGTAGTGTCGGAATTGGCTTCGCTATTGAAGTCGGTCCTACTGCTGAGTATGGTGGCTTCGTCGAGAATGGCACGAGCACTATGGGTCCGCAGCCTTACATGGGTCCTGCGTTTGATGTTGTCGTTCCTGGTATCGTGTCAGCCCTTGGTGAAGGGATGGATGGTCTAGTATGACTGCCATGGTTGACACCTACACCGCCAAGGATGCTGTGCTGGAGCTCCTTAGGGCTATTCCCACTCTGAACGTCTTCGATGGCAATGTCAACGAAGCTGATCCAGACCTTGCTGCTCCATTCCTAGATGCTGACGGCGGCGTTCACATCTACGCCGTGCTCTGGGCAAGTGCAGGGAATCCAACTGGGTACCGACTGTGTGCTACTCCAGACACTAAAGCCTGGCCGTTCCAAGTCACTGCTGCTGGAGGTGATCAGACGCGAGCACTGCGAGCAGCTGACCTGGTGTACGCTGCATTGGTCAGTAGGCGTCTGTCTCTTCCAGATGGTAGGGCGAGTACGCCTATCCGAACGGTACTAGGGGATCAAGGTCCAGCACGTCTCGATCGAACCGTCAAGCCAACACGGCATTGGGTGCCGTTGTTGTTCTCATGCCGACTGGCCTGAAGGAGGACCACCATGGCAACGAAGTTTGTCCGCGTACAGGACAAGCGTACGGGACATGAGTACACCACTGCTCATGTCGACACGGAAAACCACACGGTGCTTGACAAGCCAGCCGTAGGGCGGAATGGCAAGCCCCTCAAGGCGAAGTTCAAGCCGCGCTCGTTGAAGAAGCTTGAAACCGAAGATTCGAACACCGATGACAAGGCTGCAGCCACCACCGCGGCCACCACGAAGGGAGGCTCCAAGTGAGCGTCACGTTCCCAGAAGGCGTTGAGGGCGAGGGCAATGTCAACGTCGTCTTCTCCCCCGCTGTTGCTGACATCACCTCGGTCACGCTGGCAGAGATCACAGCAGGCCTTGACATCACTTGCTACGTCGTTGGGGATGGCTTCACTCCCGGTGGCGAGCAGGCTCTTCGTCAGGACCGTCGCCTGTGCTCGCGTCAGGTGTTCGGTGTTCCTGGGTCGATCACGTACACGCTCGAGGAGCTCGTGTACGTCTACGACCCCCAGGCCTACGGAAGTGCTGACCCGGAGAACGAGGCGTACGAAACTCTGGCGCCTGACACCGATGGGTTCATCATCATCCGTTGGGGTCTTCCCTTCGAGACTGCTTTCGCAGCCGACCAGATCGTCGATGTTTATCCCGTGACGATGGGTGCGCAGATCAAGAACGCACCTGCTACGGGTGACAGCGGTGGCGGCGGGGGTGGCGGTGGAGGCGGCGGTGCGTCGTCCAAGCTGACTGTCCGTCAGACGCCGTTCATTTCCGGGCCTGCCCAGATGGACGCTTCGGTCGTCGCTGCTTAACATGAACCGGTCCGGGGTAATGTCCCTTTCGGTCCTGCATTACCCCGGACCTCATACTCTCAGGACCGATACCGATAGGCATCAGGAAAGGACCGAACATGCCTAGCGTTGATGAAATTCTGAATGGGGCGAAGTTCCCCACGACGACTGTCGACATCTGCATGCGACAGGACCTGAACACCAGACGCGAAGAACTTCTGGCCTACATGACTGAGGGCGAGAAGACCAAGAAGGACGACAAGCGTTTTGGTCAGCCAGACATTCCTGAGTTGGTTCAGGCACAAGCTGAACTCGACCAGCTCGAGGAAGAGATGATTCAGCATACGCTGACCATCCACATGACTGGCATCTCCTCGGCTGAATACAACAGCCTGCAGCGCCAGTCGGGCAAGCCGCGTGATGGTAACCGAATCGATCTCTCGGTCGGATTCAACCTTCAGAACTTCTACGCCATGCTCATCAAGCGTTGCACGATGAAGGTGACTTCCTACTCCGGTGACTCTGTCGAGTTCACTCCTGAGCGGTGGAAGACCTTCCTCGAGAACATCACGGATGCCCAGTTCGATCTTCTGGGCAATGGTACCAAGCAAGTGAACAGGGACACGATCCTAACCCCTACACGGGGGCAGATCTAAGGTCTGCCCCTGTTATCAAGACAGAGGTCAAGGCAGCCACTAAGTTAGGAATCAGCCGGAAGAAGTTCGCAGGCTGGGAGCCTAAGCAAGTAACCACAGTGGTTGAATGGGATGATCAGGGAAGGCCACTTCGGTGGGTGACCGATACAGAAAGCGAGTGGGATGATGACCAGCGAGACTTTGTCATCGCACTCCTTGATGACGAAGCCGACACGCATCCGTATTGCGGACATCCTCTGTCGGAGTCAGGTCACCCAGATGCCGACCCCAACAACCCAGATGCCAAGTACTACTACCAGGTGTCTAACCCGATCGTCTGTCATGCCTGCGAAGCGGAACGGCTGGCTGCCGAGAAGCTTGAACAGACACAGCGACGCTTCAAGAAGGTCAAGTACTTCCTCACATCCAGGAAGATGCCCAAGGTACCAAGCAGACGCCCAACGAGACCTCGAAAGCCTGTGGTCGTGCAACCAGACCAACGCGGTTAGACTTCGGTTAGACTTGAGCCCTCACAACTCCACACGCGCTAGGGGTAACTCAAGTCTAACCGAAGTCTCGTTGAGTCTATATCGAGTCTCGCTGAGCTCAACTGAGCTAGGGTTTAAGGAGGTGCTTCATGGCGGATCGTACCGTAACCGTACGGCTTGTCGCTAACGTCTCCGGGCTAGCTGCAGGGCTCCGTCAAGGCTCTTCCGCTGTTGGCGCGTTCAATCAGAACGTCGAGTCCCAGTCAGGTAGATCGAGTGCATCCATTCGGGATCTCAGCAATGCCTTCGGCGTTGTTGGTATCGCCGCGGTTGGTGCTGCTGGTCTAGCTGTTCGGGCCTTTGCCAACTTCGATGAAGGTATGTCCGCTGTTCAAGCAGCCACGCATGCCTCTGCAGATGAGATGGGCTTGCTTCGCCAGGCCGCTCTCGATGCTGGCGAGTCGACTGTCTTCTCTGCTACTGAGGCAGCTGGAGCTATTGAGAACCTAGCCAAGGCTGGTGTGTCGACTTCAGACATCCTTGGCGGTGGCCTTTCTGGTTCGCTGGACTTGGCTGCTGCTGGTAACTTGGAAGTGGCCGACGCTGCTGAGATCGCTGCGACTGCTATGACGCAGTTCGGTCTGAGTGGTTCGGACGTTACTCACATTGCTGACTTGCTAGCCGCTGGTGCTGGTAAGGCTCAGGGTGATGTGACCGACATGGCGTTCGCTCTTCGTCAGGCTGGTCTGGTGTCGAACCAGTTCGGCATTAGCATTGAAGAGACTGTTGGCACACTGACAGCGTTCGCAGCTGCTGGTCTGTTGGGCAGCGATGCTGGTACTTCGTTCCGTACGATGTTGCTACGCATGGCGAACCCGTCCCGCGAAGCTGCAGACACAATGGAGCGCCTGGGCATTGCTGCGTACGATGCTGAGGGTAGCTTTGTCGGTGTGGCTGACCTCGCTGGTCAGTTGCAGGCTAAGCTTGGACCTCTTACGCAGGCTCAGAGAGACCAGGCGCTGGCTACTATCTTCGGTAGCGATGCTATTCGTGCTGCTAACATTCTCATGGAGCAGGGCACGGGTGGTATCCAGAAGTGGACCAACGCAGTCGATGATCAAGGCTTCGCTGCTGAGACGGCCGCTCTTCGTCTGGACAACCTGAAGGGTGACCTCGAAGCTCTGGGCGGCGCCCTGGAGACGGCGTTCATCAACTCGGCCGAGGGTAGCAACAACTTCCTTCGGACTGTTGTGCAGAATGTAACAGAAGCAGTAAATAGCTTTAACGACCTGCCCTCAGGTATCCAAACTGCCGCACTGGCCCTAGTCGGTGGCGGTGGCTTGGTCGCACTGGGTGTTGCAGGAATGGGTAGGCTTACTGTTGCCATCAACGATGCTAGGATCGCAGCGCAGGCTTTGGGTGTGTCGTTGCGAGCTGTCTCTATCGCTGGTGGTGTACTGGGTCTAGCCATTGCTGGCGCTGGCATTATCCTGTCCGCCTTCCTTAGTGAGAAGGCTAAGGGTCGACAGATCGTTGAAGACTTCACGGCTGCTCTTGAAGCTGACTCTGGTGCCTTCGGAGAGAACGCTGCTCAAGTTCTTGCGGCACAGATCTCACAAGAGGGGTTGGCAGACAAAGCCAAGGATGCTGGAGTCGCTCTCGACACAGTGACTGAGGCTGCTGCTGGTAACCAGGATGCTATGGCGTTGCTGGTTGACAAGCAGGAGGAGTACCAAGCACAGCTGGACGAGTTGTACTCTGGTGGTGCAGGACCTGGTGCACTTAGTAAGGACGAGCTCGAGCACGCTGCTTCGCTTCGTACTAAGCTGTCAGCCATTGAAGAAGTCATCGGTGGAACCACAGAGCTTAGTGGTCACGTCGAAGAGGCTAAGGGCAAGTACGAAGAAGAGCAAGTCGCACTTGAGGCTGCTAACGGGGCGCTCGGTATTACTACGACCTCCACAGAGGAAGCAGCCGCAGCGCAAGCTCAACTCGGTGCTGACTTCGATGCTACTACTGAAGGCATCCAGACACAGGCTGAGGCGCTGGCTAACCTTGTAGCCCAGATGCAGGCTGCTGGTCTTCTGGCTATTGACATTCGCCAGACACAACTTGACCTGGCTTCACAGATGGCAGACACCACAGCTGCGATCGATGAGACTGGTGTAGCCATTGGATTCAACACCGAGAAGGGTCGGGAGAACGAACAGGCCCTGAACGACTTGGCTAGTCAGGCTCTTGAGACTGCTGGAGCTCTTCTTGAGAATGCTGGCACAGCTGATCAAGCTTCCGTTGCTATGGAGAATGCCCGAGCATCATTCGTAGCTGCCGCAGTGGCTGCTGGCTACTCCGAGGAAGAGGCTAACACTCTAGCTAACACTCTGGGTCTCATTCCGGGTGACTATGTAGCTACTGTGTCTGCCCCTGGTGCTGTTGCTGCCGATGCTCAAGTTGAAGCTGCCAACACAGAGCTCTCCGCCTTCGACAGACGCAACGTTAATGCCAATGCTAACATCGACGTGACTGGCATTGGTGCTGCCGAGCGTGAGCTGAACAATACAGCACGAAACCGAAGCTCGACTATTACCGTGAGCGTCAGGACCTCGGGCCGCATCTGGGATGGTACTCAGTACGTCAACCCAGGACTGAGAGCTAGTGGTGGATGGATCACTGGCTATGCTGCCGGTGGAATGGTAGCACACGACTTCCGTTATGGTGGAGGCGTGCGCTATGGTACTCACTCTCGAGCAGACGATGTCTTGGCTCTGGTGTCTAGGGACGAGTACGTAGTTCGAGCTAGTCAGGCTAAGCGTCACAAGTCTTTGCTCGAGGCTATCAACCGAGGACAGATTGCCGGAAGCTATGCTAACGGAGGAACGATCGGACCTGAGTCGATCGGACTGAGCTCGCAGTCCGAGTCTATGCTGAGGACCATGATCGACGAGGCTCGTGGGTTGAATAGGCGACCTGTCCAGCTAGTGACTAAGGACGGCCGTGTGGCATTCGAATTGATCGACGGAGTTATTCAAACAGGTAAGGCTTTGGGAGGAGGTCGACGCTAATGGCTAACGGAGTCACATACATTGGACCGTTGGGCAACCTGTTGCCCGTTAAGTGTCCTGCTCCTGACTTGCCTGCTGCCCGCTACGTTGCCACATCGGTAAGCTATACCATCTACGGTCGAGCAAAGGTTCAGAAGGGTCGAATGGGTACTCGAGCCTTCGAATGGTCGCTGGCTCTAGCTACTCCGAACGACATTAACAACCTCTTGGCGTTGCACCATGGAGTGTACGGTAGAGGTCCCTTCTGGTGGTACGATCCGGTTAGCGTTAAGCGCAACATGCTCAAGCCTGATGTGGCTGCTCCCTTCACTGTTGGGGACGAACCCGGCTTTACCGTCACGGCAGGCGGTGCGATCACCAGGTCTGTGGTCGATGTTCAGGATGCTGCCGGTGTTATACTAGCTGACCAGTCTCTGTCGATGGCTGCTGCCACTACTGCCCAGTCAGAACAGATTCCAGTCATCCCAGGACTCACCTATGCCTTGCTTGGCTATGTCAACCCTAGTGTGGCAGAGGCTTCGACTATCTCGTTGCAGTTCTACAACGTTACGAATGCTACAGTTGGTGCTGCGGTTGTTGGTACTAAGTCAACCACAGGCTGGGGACCCATCGCTCTAGCTGCTACCGTGGCTCCAGTGGGTGCAGCGTATGCCCGTGTCATTATTCAATCCGGCGCTACAGGGCTTTCGAGGTTCGGCAACTTTCGTCTAGCCGAGAGCCCTGTGGTTCTTTCCCAGTGGGTGGCGGGGCACGGCGTCGCACGGGTATCGATCCTGGACGTGCCTGAGGTGTACTTGGAATCGTACGGGGTTACTCGTTCTGATTACTCTGCTGTGCTGCAGGAGGTGTGAGATGCAACCAACTCCTGCTGGATGGCCTACACAGTTTGATGAGAGCAGCCCCACTTCGACGGTAGAGGTCGATGGGGCTGGTGAGGCTCGAGACTGGTCTGTTGCTCGACAGGTTGGTGGATTCCTTCCTGAACAGGTTCGAGGTGTCGCAGGATTATCAATCGCTTCTGGTTCAGTTGATCTCGTCCCGGATGATGTTCAGGTTGATAGGCCTCTGAGTCCGTTCCAGGCGATTCCGGATACACCTGAACTGCAGACGCCAGTAACTATTAGTGCTGGATATGATGATGCTGAAGTACCTATCTTCACTGGTACTGCTCATGCTAATGCGGGCGAGTCTCTGGACTCTGCTACTAATGTAGATATCCAGGATAACGCTTCATTGCTCCGTAAGCTAATAACGTTGTTGCCGGTTGCTACTAGTATGTATACTCGCGACAGTACTATTACCAATGCGATGTACCTAACGGCACTATGGGCCTTGGATGCTTGTGCTCGTAAGGCTGGGTTCGAAAGTACTCCAAACCCACTGATCAACACGTTCCCCATTAATGGATATGTTGACGTCGATCTACATGTGCCGATGCAGGGTGGTAGGAACCCTCTTCCTGGTTCGGGCTTTCATAGAAGCAATGCAGCCGCTGCTGGTCTTAGTTGGGAGCCTGCTCCTTGGGGTTATGGGGTCTGGCCTGACGTAGCTTCGAACCAGGGCTACGACCTTCAGACAAACTGGCTCTGGTCCTCTCTGTTGCTTACGGGCGTTGTAATACAGGGAGTGTTCAGCTCTGCGAGTCAGGCCTCAACCTCAGCCATCCGACTACACACCGCGACAACTGGTAACCCCAACGTCGGGCTTGTGGTTAGCTCCACAACCATCTCCGTCACCTCTACGAACTCGGGTGGAGGGGTTACTACGATATGTAGCATTGCTCTCGGAGGAGTTCCGATCAACGGGCCTGTGCGGGTAATGTTCATACCCGATGGCTTCGGCGGGCCTACCTCAGTCTTCCTTGAGACGCACGACGGGCGAACTGCTAGCGGGGTTGGGACCGGCAGCGGGACAACCACACACGCCTCCGTCAATGGGCAGGTTACTGGCGCCTGTATCTCACGCGCGAGCACTAGCTTCCTGATAACTTCGCAGGGGAATCTGGTTAACTGGGAGCCAACATTCTTCGCCGACCCTTCTCTGAATGCTCTGCAGGCTACACCATATATTAGCAATGAGGTCGCCTGGGAGGTTATGGGGGAGATTGCTGAGACTGAGGCGGGCGCTATCTGGCTTGATGAGTCAGGAAGGCTTAGCTTCAAGAACCGAAATACTCTTACTAGCCTAAGCAATCCCATTGCCACTACTGTGACTGCTAGAGACTCCTTGAAGAACATCTTCTGGGACTATTCTATCAGTCAGAAGTATACCCATGTTTCTGTTCCTTATTGGCCAGTGACTATTAGAAGGACTGTTGTATCTGCTGCGTACATCTTGGCGCAGAAGCCTAGCAATAGTAACGTCTACACTATGGCGGAGATGCAGGCTAGTCTTGGTGGTGCGACCTGGTTCGTTGATCTTGATGGCGATGCCATTGAACTGGACACAGGTATCCAAAGGTTCAACTGTGCTCAGCGCATTGGTAGCTACGTCGAGATTGGTGCTGCGGATCGTAACGATGACTTCCGTAATGACTGTGGTAGTCCTCGACCACCTGGAGTGCCTAGGTATAGCTATGACAAGCTCCTAGGCTCCGAAGGTAGTGTGACGCTCACTGTCACGATCTTTACACCTAGTAGGATCATGATCAATGCAGTCTTCAGTCCTGGTATGCTGTGGCCTTACGATCCTGATGCAGAAGTGTCCTTGGCTGGTGCCGGAGGTAATGGAACTCCTGGACCTGTCATGATGGCCAAGCAGGTCAACATCTGGGGTGAAGAATCTACCTACACAGCCATTACTGATGATAACCCTCCTACAGGTCAACGCTTCCTAAACGTTCCGGGAAGTCGTTGGAGGTCTACACTTGCTGAGGCTCAGACACTTGGTGACTGGCTAGCTGCCGAGTTGGAAACGCCTAGGCCCATCATTACCAACTTACCTCTGGCTGTTCCGGATCCTCGCATTCAATTGGGCGACCATATTCGAGTTGAGGATCCGGAGATCTCTGGCCTGTCCGGTCGGTGCCTTGTTGTAGGGATCTCTCTGCACAGTACTGATGGTCAACTCGAACAAGAGCTTTCAGTCCGCGTCCTAGCCGTTGACTGAGAAGGGAGAAGGATCGATGAACGAGAACGTACAGCGAGTCGAAGACGAGGACCCTTATGCTAAGGTGCCTCCGCCAGCTTCGACGGACGGACCTCAAGAGCCAGTTGATCCGACTGAGCTCGAAGAAGAGGGTCACGCTGTCCTTCCTGAAGGCGAGGAGGATGAGGATGGCGAAGACTCTTAAGGGTGCTAACGTCACAGCCCAGTGGTATGAGGACAACTATCTAGGAGCATTGTTTTCCTGGCTAGAAAAGTTCGTCATTCATACTACTGAGACTGAGAGCTGGCCTGGCTATAGTGGTGGAGCATCTTCACCCAATGCTACCTATCATCCTAGGCTACGTCAGATCCGACAGCACCATTCCAACAACAGATCGTCTCGAGCACTTCGTGATCCAAGCTCCACAGTGGTGCGAGAGAACCGAGACAAGGTCTTCCAGCTCGAGATCATAGCCTACTCTGACTACGCGTTGGCACGAAGCGTTGGGGGTTTGTGGATTGGTGATCTGACCAAGTCACACTTCGACGACATCGCAGCTATGATCGTCCAGCTACATCGAGAGGAAGACCTTCCACTAGGCTCGACAGTAAGGTGGAAGGAAGGTCAGAAGACCTACGTCAGTGGCGTTAGGCTTTCCGGTCCTAGCTTCGATGCTTACCGAGGTATCCTGGGTCACGTTCATGTGTCCGGTAACGACCACTGGGACCCAGGAGGCCTCCGCTATTCGCAGCTCGATGCTGCTATCGATCGACTGCTTGGCAACACACCTACACCAGAGCCCGAACTTCCAGAGGAGGACGAGATGGCAAAACCTTACGTCAGCAGGTACGGAGCTACCCAATGGGTACTGATTGGTGGTATGGAGGCTCAGGTTATCTCCGTAGGTACCATGGGCATGCTAACTAAGGGTAAGGGCGCCCTGGAGATTATCGACCCGCCACATCCCAATGATGTCATCAGGGCTATGTTGTCCCTTAGGGATCTTCGAAGCACTTCCTTGGCCAACAAGTTCTGGACTAAGTTCGTCAGGCGTGGTGGCAAGGACATTGCTGCCATTCAGGAACTGGCTGATGCCAAGACTATTGGTCTGGAACTACAAGCCGAGCTTGACGTCATCAAGGAGATCCTGAACGGGATGGTCGACGAGCCTGCTCCCCAGATGAAGCCTGTCGCAGCAGCCACTACTGAAGTCGGAAAGACTTCGGCGAACGAGGAAGAGCCCGAAGTCAAAGATGCCTGAGAGCATCTAGTACATACCGTGGGGGTATCGTGTGGAAGTCCTGCCTAGCAACATTCCGGACCTCGTAGGAGGTCTGGGTGCCGTGGGTCTCCTCGCCTGGCTTATGGTAAGAGTAATGGGACAGAGTAGCGGAGACCGTAAGGATTACAGCGCCACTCTCACAAAGGAACGGGAAGACCATTCTAAGGAAGTCAAAGATCTAGAAGAGCGTCATGCTAAACAGATCGATGATCTTCGTACACAAGT
>Ga0193742_1000112_pt1 | contig 55217 bp, 53 predicted proteins | sample L2c1metaG_FD_165511 | JGI IMG/M metagenome (GOLD analysis project Ga0193742, IMG submission 165511) | Soil microbial communities from a riparian zone of the East river system, Colorado, United States - L2c1 | ecosystem: Environmental > Terrestrial > Soil > Riparian zone | place: USA: East River... | reverse complement strand
CCTCGATGGGGTGTCCGGCCACGGCGAAGACACGGCAACGAAATATGGCGAGCTACCGCACGGGGTGATCCGAGTGGACGCCCCCTGAGGTCCCGTCACCTGTGGAGGGACTCACGCTCTTGTGGTTCTGGTACCGGGGTTTCGTCTAATCCTGTCTGCTTCACAAGCCACCACGATGGGAGGGGAGTGTTGGTGTGCCGTGCCAGCGGGGTGTCAACCCACCACCTGGTCGACAGGAACTCGAGTCCCGTCAGATATCGACTCGGCGTTCCTTGCTACGTACCCCACTGCCCGGTGCCGTGCCTCGCCGTAACCAGACACACCGTCGAGAACCACCGGCGAGGTGCGGCGTCGATCGCCCCAACCCACCGCCCACGCAAGACAAAGGCGATCGTCTGACCGTGAAACCCACCAGACAAACCGACTAGAGCGGCGCGCTCACCGGGTCGTTACCAGGTAGGCCAGTTCCGCGCGCCACTTGGTCATGTCGGGTTCCTCGTCCGGATTCGTTAAGTACGACTCGAACAAGGCCTCCCATCGGGTGTCGGTCTTGGCGAGTGGCACGGCTTGGGCGGCTGCCCACTCGACGAGTGCCAGGTGGGTCTCGGCTATGCCGTCCGGGTGGCCTTCGTGGGTCAGGACCGCGTAGGTGCCCGCCGGCTTGGCTCCTGGGCGGACACGCTCGTCGTCCGGAAGTGGGGTTCGCACCGGGATGCCCACCTCCAGTTCGAACCTCTCCGTCATGCCGCCGATCACGTAGTAGCGGTAGAACGGGGCGCCGGCCGGCTCCCGGTCGCCCAACCACGCGTACAGCTCGGGCACCAGTGCGTTCACCTCCCCCCACTCCTGGAAGTTCGCCGTGATGGGAATCGAGACGTACGGCTGTGCCGGGCGGGTCTCCAGTACTGGTGTCATGTCAGTAAGTACGGGGCTCGGGTGTCGAACTCATCGGGGTGGCCATTCTTTGTACTGGATCGGCTAGACGCAGGCCGGTAGGCCGAACCTCGGGAAGGCCGGCGCCAGGTCGAGGTGGGTCGTCATGTCGGTGATCAGGCCGCCCGACACCTCCAGCACGACCAGCGCGAACGGGCTGCCGTCCGCGAAGTACTGGCCGAACGCCGGACAGCCGTTGACCGACGTCGGCACCAGCGGCGCGTCGCGGCACGGGGTGCTCGGCGCCGCCGCCAGCACGCTCGCGATCGTCGCGCGGCCGCGTAACCACCACTGGAACGGCGGCATCGACGTGGTCGCGTCCTCGTGCAGCAGCGCGGTCAGCGCCGGGATGTCGTAGCGGGAGAACACGTCCACGTACCTGGCCAGCAGCTCCCTGAGGTCGGCGTCCAGCGGCGCCGCCGGCAGCGGGCGCGTCGCCAGCGTCGCGCGGGCCCGCTGCACGGCGCTGTTCACCGACGCCACCGACGTGTCCAGCAGCGTCGCCACCTCGTCCGCCTGCCAGCGCAGCACGTCACGCAGGATCAGCACCGCCCGCTGTCTCGGCGGCAGGTGTTGCAGCGCCGCCACGAACGCCAGCCGCACGGTCTCCCGCTGCTCGACCGCCGCCGCCGGGTCGCACACGAGCGCGGTCGGCGCGGGCCGCACCCACGCCGACGACGGCAACGGCGCCCCGAGCGACGGCCCCGGCGTCGCGGCCGGGCCGAGGTCCATCGGGCGGGCGCGCCGCTGGACGCTGCGCAGCATGTCGACGCAGATGTTGGTGGCTATGCGGTACAGCCACGGCCGCAGCGGGCCGCGGTCGGCGTCGTACGGGGTGCGCCACACGCGCAGTAACGTCTCCTGCACCGCGTCCTCTGCTTCGAAAGCGGAGCCGAGCATGCGGTAGCAGTACCCGGTCAGCTCGACGCGGTACGCCTCCAGGTCGGAGAGCGCCAGGTCAGTGGCCGTGTTCGACATGTTGTGCAGGATGGCACAGCGCCCCGACAATTCAAGCCGGTCAGACCGGCTGAGCCGCCCGGCACAGCTCGGCGATCATCGGCTGGCGCCAGGTCGGGGCCAGGCCGAGGTGGTAGATCGCGAGGCCGGTGGCGCCCGCGGACACCAGCGCCCGCGCGTGCTCGGCGAGCCCCTCGTCGGCCTGCAACGCCGTCACGTACGCGTCCACCGGGCGGCCGGTCGCCGCCGCGGCCGCCACCGCCGACGTGCTCGCGTCGCCGAGCGGCCAGGCCGGCACGACCAGCGCCGACACGTCCGCGCCCGCGGTCGGGGTGAGGCCAGGGGACGCGCCCGTCACCCACGGGTCGGGGTGCGCGTGCAGCGTGACCGGCACCGACAGCCCCGCGAGGACCTCGGCCCGCAGGAGGTCCGTCGACGCCTGCCGGACGGCCAGCAGGTCGTCCTCGAACGGCACCGGGCCCGACACCCGCACCGCCTCCCGCAGTGTCGAGAGCACCCACGGCGGGTCGAGGCCGCGGCCGGACCAGCCGCGCTGGCACGCCGAGCAGCAGCACACCGACAGCCACCGCTGCGCGGTCGGCGTCCACGCGCCGTCGGTCTTCTCGTGGTGCGAACCGTGCGTCAGGCCCAGCTGCCCGCACGCCTCGAGCGACACCTCGTCCGCGCCCGCCGCCGCCTCGGCCGCCAGCGTCGCCGCGTACGCGCGGACCTCCGACCACGCCGGGCACAGCGCGTACGGGTAGCTGTCCCCGAAGCAGTTCACCACCGCGACGTCCGGGAACTCCGTGCCGAGGCGGGTGTTGTGCGTCAGGACCACCCACGCCGACACCCGCAGCCCCGCGTCCCGCAGCACGGCCGCGGCGGCGCCGAACGAGTCCGGAGCGGACATCCAGGCCGGCGCGCGCGGGCGCAGCCTGCGGCCGGCCCACGCCGACTCCCGCACCGGCCGGTACAGCGCCGCGTGCGCCGCGTTCACCAGCTGGTGCTTCGGGTGCAGGGGCGTCGCCGCGCGGACCGAGTGGTACGCGGCCGCCAGCGCCACGGTGGACAGCCCGGCCGTGCGGTCGACGAAACCGGGGTCGCCGAGCACGTCCCACGGGTAGGCGTGCCCGGTGAGGCGCATCAGAAGTCCAGGTCGGGCGAGCAGAACTCGCCGCCGAGGTACGTGCGGTCCAGCTCGTCGGCCGGCGTGACCTCCCCCGCGTACACCTCGGCGTCGTCCTGCGGCCGGTAGCCCATCGCCCGGGCCTCAGCGAGCGAGTACCGGCCCCTGGTGTTCGCCGAGGCGCCCCAGACCACCCGGAAACCGGGCCGTGGCACGGCGATCGCCGCCTCCATCAGCCGGGCGCAGTCCCCCGGCGACAGCCACGTGCCGAGATGGCGTTCGGTGCGCGGCCGCTCCTCGCACGTCCCTATACGGACACACAGCACCGCGAGGCCGTACCGGTCGTGGTACAGGCTCCCGAGCGCCTCGCCGGCGACCTTGCTCACGCCGTAGTACGTGTCCGGCTGCGGGAACAGGTAGTCCGGCGCGGGCCCGCCGTAGTTGCGGTGGAACCCGACCGCGTGGTTGCTGCTCGCGAAGATCACCCGGCTGACGCCGGCCTGCCGCGCCGCCTCCAGCACACAGTACGTGCCGTTGATGTTGATCTCGAGGATGTCGTCCCACGCGGCCTCTTTGCTCAGACCGCCGAGGTGGATCACCACGTCCACCTCGGAGCACGCGGCCCGCATCGCGTCGCGGTCGGTGACCGACGCGGTGACCAGCTCGACGCGCTCGTCCGGCCCGGCTGGCGGCACCGCGACGCGGTCCAGGAGCCGCAGGACCCGGCCGTCACGCGCGAGACGGGTGCGCAGGAACGTGCCAACGACGCCGGCGGCCCCGGTCAGCAGCACACGTTCGGTCAAGTCGGCTCCTTCATCCTGGTGACGAGCTGCGTCGGGTTCACGAACCGCAGCGCGATCACCAAGAGTACGAGCATCGATCCGGTGTAGATCACCGCCATCGCGTCCACCGCCTGCTGCGCGCGGATGCCCGCGGAGAACATCGCCTCGTACAGGGAGACGACGAGTGTCTGGCTGCCAGGGCCGGCCGTGAGGAACGTCAGCTCGAACATGCCGACCGTGCGCACGAGCACCAGGATCGACGCCGCGAGGATGCCGGGGACGAGCAGCGGCGCGAGCACTCGGCCGAACACCGCGGCCGTGTTAGCGCCGCACATCCGCGCCGCCGACTCGATCTTCTGGTCGATCTGCTCGATGAACGGGGTCATCGTGAGCACCACGAACGGCACCGACGGCACCAGGTTCGCGATGATCACCCCGGCCATGCTGCCGGCGAGGTCGAACTTGTACAGCACCGTCGCGAGTGGAATGCCGTAGGTCATCGGCGGCATCAGGATCGGCAGCAGGAACAGCACGGTCACGAGCTTCTTGCCGGGAAAGTCGCGCCGGGCCAGCGCGTACGCGGTCGGCACGCCGATGAGCACCGACAACACCACCACGGCCACGGCGACCTGGACGGTCACGACCAGCACGTCCAGCAGGTTCAGCTCGCGCCACGCGGTCGAGTACCACGACGCGGTCAGCCCGGCCGGCCACCACGTGCCGAACCACTGCGTCGAGAACGAGTTGACCACCACGGACGCGACCAGTCCGAACAGGTTGACCAGGAAGAACGCGACCGCGCCCCACACGAGCCAGCCGCCGACGGAGTTGCGCATCAGCCCTTGCCTCCCGTCGCGCCGCGGTAGAGCCGGGACCGCCACAACAGCACCAGCCCGATCACCGCGAGCATCACGACCGCCATGATCATCGCGATGGCCGAGCCGAGCGGGTAGTCGGTGTCGCGGAACGCGGCCTCGTACGCGGCGATGGAGATCACCCGCGTCTCCCCCTGCGGCAGCCCGACCAGGTACGCCGAGGGGAACACCGAGAACGCGAGCACGAACGTCAGGCAGAACGTGATCGCGAGGCCCGGCGCGAGCAGCGGCAGGGTGATGTACCGGAACCGGCGGCGCCCGTCCGCGCCCAGCGTCGCGGCGGCCTGCTCCAGCGTCGGGTCGATGCCGGACAGGTAGGACAGCGTGAGCAGGAACGCGAACGGGAACCCGGTGATGATCAGCGAGAACAGCACGCCCCAGTAGTTGTGCACGAGCCGGATCGGCTCGTCGGCGAGCCCGGCCGCCATGATGATCTTGTTGAACCAGCCGACCGGGCCGAGGTACTGGATCAGCCCTTCCGCCGTGAGCACCGTGCCGAGCGTGATCGGCACGACCAGGATCGTGGTCAGCAAACGTTTGCCACGGAACCGGCCGCGCATCCGGTACGCGATCGGGACCGACGCGAGGACGTTGATCAGCGCGGCGGGGATCGCGAGGCGCAGCGTGATCCAGATCGTGTCGGCGAGGTAGGGGTCGGCGAAGAACTTCTGGTAGTTCGCGAACGGGCCGCCGCCCTCGGCGGGCTGGAACGACAGCTGGAGTCCGTAGAGGACCGGGTAGGCGAACAGCACGACCACGAACACCACGCCGGGCACCAGCAGCAGCAACGTCCGGTCGACCCCGCGCTCGGCCAGCCGGTGTTTCATGCTCGGCCGCTCCAGGGTGCTGGTCATGGCGCGAACACCAGCACCCGCTCGCGGGGCACGTGGCACAGCACGTCGTCGCCCGGCGCCAGCCGGCTCTCGGTGCGGACGTGCAACGCGTCGCCGCCGGGGAGCCGGGCCTCGACCGCCTGCTCGCGGCCGTGGTACTCGACGATCTCGACCGACGCCCGCACGGTGTTGTCGCCCTCCTCGGCCACCACGGTGACGTCGCTCGGCCGGAACGCCGCCACCGCCGCACCCTCCGCGAGCCCGTCCCGGTTGACCCCGGCGAGCGTGAACCCGTTGCCGGCCACGGTGTTCGCGCCGGTCACCCGGACCGGAAGCAGGTTGCGGTAGCCCATGAAACCGGCCACGTAACGGTTCGCCGGGTGCGCGTACACCTCCTCCGGCGACCCGACCTGCTGCGCCAGCCCGTCCCGCAGCACGACGAGACGGTCGGCCAGCGCGAGGGCCTCCTCCTGGTCGTGCGTGACGTACACGGTGGTGAGGCCCAACGTCTGGTGCAGGCGCCGGATCTGCGAGCGCATCTCCAGCCGCAGCGACGCGTCCAGGTTCGACAGCGGCTCGTCCATCAGCACCAGCCGCGGCTCCAGCACGATGGCCCGCGCGATCGCGACCCGCTGCTGCTGCCCGCCGGAGAGCTGCGCCGGGAACTTCGTGGCGTGGTCGGTCAGCTGCACCAGCCGCAGCGCCTCGTCGACGCGCTGCTCCCGTTCGGCGCGAGCGACCTTGCGCATGGACAGTCCGAACGCGACGTTGCGGCGCACCGACAGGTGCGGGAACAACGCGTAGTTCTGGAACACCATGCCGAAGCCGCGCCGCTCTGGCGGCAGCGTGTCGATCCGCCTGTCGTCCATGGTGATCCGGCCGCCGGTCAGCGGGAGCAGCCCGGCGAGACAGTTCAACGCGGTCGACTTGCCACACCCGGACGGCCCGAGCAGCGCGACGAACTCGCCGCCCTTGATCGTCAGGTCCAGGTCGCGCAAGGCGATCTGCTCACCGAACGCCCTGCTGACCCGGTCGATGTGCAGCTCGGCGAAACTCATCGGGTCTTCCCGCTGCCGATCTCGCGGTCCCACTGCTGGAACGCGGCCACCTGCTGCTCCGCCGGGAGTGACGTCTCCTGCGGGTTGTCCTCGATCAGCGCGTCGTACTCCGGCCGGCCGAACTGCTCGATCGCGTCCTGCGACTCCTGCGGCGCCATGTCCAGGGTCACGTCCTTCACCGCGGGACCCGGGTAGAAGTAGCCCTTGTCGTACGCCTTCGCCTGCTGTTCCGGGGTCAGCATCCACTCGATGAGCGCGAGGTTCGCCGACAGCACGTCCTCGGACACCCCGCGCGGCACCACCGCGTAGTGCGCGTCGGTGACCCAGTGGAAACCGTCCAGGGACGTGGTCTTCATCCCGGCCGGCACGGTGCCGAGCACGCGCGGGTTGATGTCCCAGCCGGTCGTGGTCGCGACCATGTTGACCGAGCCGTTGGCCAGGTTCTTCATCGTGTCCGTGGTGCCCTTGGGGTAGTAGTCCACGTACTTGCCGAGCTCGGCGAGGTAGTCCCAGGTCTTGTCCCAGCCCTGCACCGGATCCTTGGGATCCTTGTCCCCCAACAGATACGGCAGTCCCATGAGGAACGTGCGGCCGGGACCGGAGTTCGCGGGCTGCGCGTACTGGAACTTCCCGGGGTTGGCCTTGGCCCAGTCGAGCAGCTCGTCGGTGGTCGACGGCGGGTCCTTGACGATGTTCGGGTCGTACTCGAACAGCGGACCGGACGGGTAGAACGTGACCGTGATCCCCTGTCCCTGCGCCAGCTCCTGCATGTCGGCCGCCGCGGGCAGGTAGTTGTCCTCGAGCTTCGGGAACCGGGAGTCGAAGTCCGGCAACAGCTTCAGCGCCAGCTCCTGCTCGATCACCGACGCGAGCCCGTCGGTGCCGGTCAGCACCAGGTGCGTCTGCGACGAGCCGCCGCGCTGCTCGGCCAGCAGCTTGCCGGGCATCTCCGGCGCGGTCGCCTTGGTGTAGTTGACCTTGCTGACGATGTCCGGGTGCGCCGCCACGAACTCGTCGATCATGCCCTGCGTCAGCTGCAGGTTGCCGGCCACGTCGAGGATGTTCAGCTCGACCGGGTTGGCCGGCTTCTCCGGCACCGTACTCGGCGCCTTCGCGGGCGCCTTGGTCTCCGGGGCGCCGCAAGCCAGTGCGGCGACCAGCACCGCGACAAGTCCGAAGGTCGACCTCGTTGTCCTGCGCATGTCGCGCTCCCTCCGATAAGGACTAATGAACGCCACGCAGCCGGTGGCGCAGCTGCGCCTCGTACAGGTTCACCGGCAGCACCGACTCGTCGAGCGCGTCGACGACCGAGGACAGCTCGCCGGTGAAGTCCCTCGGGTGGTCGGTCGGGCCGGTGGTGCCGCGCACGCCGACCATGGCGCTGTGCGGCGCGTGCTCCTCCAGCCGGATGCCGTGCGCGCGGCCGCCGAGCACGTCGATGTTCCAGTGGCAGAACCGCGCGCCCCAGCGGGGTCCGGCGTCGCCCGCGCCGCCGGTGCCGCCGTTGTTGGTGACGGTGATCGCGGTGCGCACGCTCTCGAACGGCAGCGCCCGGTGCGAGTCGAACGTGCCCTCCATGATCCCGTTGGACCACACGTTGCCGGAGCTGAAGCCCTCGGTGTTGATGCCGTGGTGCGCGGCGCCGGCGCCGACCGGCGTGGTGGCCTTCGGGATCTCGAAGTGGTCGACCAGCAGGTCGTGGGACTGCACGCGGCAGATGAACGTGTGGTGCCGCGCTCGGCCGCCGACCCGCACGCCGGTGAACGTGACGCCCTTCGCCGTGGTCACGCCGAACCCGTTGTCGCTGTGCCACAGGTCGACGTCGCGGGCCCAGCAGTTCAGCGCCGCCTGGAAGTGCGGCCCGTTGAACCCGGGGTCGAGGTGATGCGGCGTCTGCGCGATCTCGCGCATCTCGATCGTCAGGTTCTCGATGCCGGACTCGGCGACGACCGGGCCGAGCGTGGCGAACCGCGGCGCCCATCCGGCCCGCAGGTCCAGCTTGAGCGGCTGCGCGAGCACGACCGCGTCCCGCTCGACCCGCTTGATCTGCACCGGGAACCGGTACTGCCGGAAGTTCTCGGCGAGCACCCAGTCGGTCAGCTCGGGCCGCAGCCTGCGCGCGGCGGTCTCCCACGGGTAGGTCGCGGTGCCCGGCACGTCGCCCGCGAGGTGCGCGAGCAGCGAGTTGTCTGTCGTGTTGTCGGCGAGCAGCAGCACGTGCTGGCCCGGCTGGAACGCCGAGGCGTCCGACACCGGGATCCGGCGCGCGCCGCGCGGCACGTCGGCCGTGACCTCGGCGAGGTCGCGGTTGTCGAGCCAGCCCTCGTTGCCCTGGAAGCCACTCGCCTCCAGCGCGGCCCGCAGCTCGCGCGGGATGAACCAGATCAACCCGCCCGACCAGGACCACTCGTTCCGCGCCGGCGGGCGGTAGCAGTCGGCCAGCGGGCGGTCGAACCGCAGCCTCGTGCGGCCTCGGCCCGCGCCGCGAAGCACGACGCCACTGTGGTGCACCCACACGATGTTCGTCAGCAGGTACTCCCCCGGCGGCACGAACACGGTGCCGCCGCCGGCCGCGCCGACCGCGGCCACCGCCGCGTTGAACGCCGCCGCGCAGTCGGTGCGGCCGTCGCCGACCGCGCCGAACGCCGTGACGGCGGCCTTGACCCTCGGCCTGGGCAGCCCGACCTCGCCACGGCGGTAGCCGGCGTGGGAGACGTTGGGAATCAGGGGGTGTGCGTCCGGTGTGTCCAGGTATTCCCGCCACCATCTGCTCCACTGTGGACGGTCGGCCGCGACCGCGTGCTCGCTGGTCGCGAGCAGCAGGCAACCGCTTGCCACAGTAGTTCCGGCAGACCGCAGGAAGTCGCGCCGATCCATGCTTCGGAGCCTAGCCCGAACGAACCACCGGGGAAAGGGCTTTCCTACGTGGACGGCCGCGGCGGCGGGGGCGGCGTGAACCGCGTGTACGCAGCGTTCAGCCGGGTCGGGTCGGTGCCCGGCCAGCACGAGGTCCCGCTGGTTCGACGTCACAGACAGGTCGGGGTCGACGCGGCGAGATGGACACCCGGCTCCGGAAAACTTTTTGGGGCACGATGTCCTGGACGGTCCGGCGGCTCCGACGTCTCGCCGAGGAACCGCCGATCAGAGGAGTACCGAGATGAAGTACCTGATGCTGGCCTACACGAACGTCAAGGCGTGGGAGGAGACGCTCGCCAACTGGGACCCCAACGCGCCGATGCCCGAGGAGATGCAGGCGGCCTGCGACTTCTACGAGGAGATCGGCAAGGAGCTGACCGAGACCGGCGAGTTCGTGACCACCGAGGGGCTCGCCGACCCGTCGCACACGAAGACCATCCGCAAGTCGGGTGACGGGGTGGTGGCCACCGACGGACCGTACGCCGAGGTCAAGGAGGTCCTGGTCAGCTACGCGATCGTGGACTGCGCCTCGCACGAGCGGGTGATGGAGATCGCCGCTCGGGTGTGTGACGCGGTCGGCGACACGGTCGAGGTGCGCCCCATCCCGGACGGGCCGGCGCCGTTCTGACCGCACCGCGCGTCGAGGACCTGCTGCGCGAGCTGGCGCCGCAGGTCCTCGGGGCGTTGGTGCGTCGGTTCGGCGACTTCGGCGCCGCGGAGGACGCCGTGCAGGAGGCCATGCTCGACGCGTCGCGGCAGTGGCCCGTCGAGGGTCTGCCGGACAGCCCGCGCGGGTGGCTGATCCGCGTCGCGCACCGGCGGATGACCGACCACCTGCGCAGCGAGATCGCGCGGCGCCGCCGCGAGGACGCCGAGGGCACCCGGATCCCGCGCGACCACTTCCTCTCCCCCGCCGCCGACACGCCGCCCACCGACTCGGACGACACGCTGGCGCTGCTGTTCATGTGCTGCCACCCCGCACTGACGCCGGCAAGCCAGATCCCGCTCACGCTGCGTGCGATCGGCGGCCTCACGACAGCGGCGATCGCGAGCGCGTTCCTGGTGCCGGAGGCCACCATGGCCAAGCGCGTGACCAGGGCGAAGCAGCGGATCAAGGCGTCCGGGGCCAGGTTCGCGATGCCGCCGCCCGCCGAGCGGGACGCGCGGTTCGGCGCCGTGCTGCACGTGCTGTACCTGATCTTCAGCGAGGGCTACTCGAGCACCTCGGGCCCGGACCTGCAACGCGTCGAGCTGGCCGCGGAGGCGATCCGGCTGACCCGCGCCGTGCACCGGCTCCTGCCCGACGACCACGAAGTGACCGGCCTGCTGGCGTTGCTGCTGCTGACCGACGCGCGGCGGCCGGCGCGCACCGGGCCGGCCGGGGAGCTGGTCCCGATGGCCGAGCAGGACCGGTCGCGGTGGCGGCGCGACGCGATCGAGGAGGGCGTCGCGCTGGTGAGCAGGGCGCTCGCGGAGACCGACCGGTTCGGTCCGTACCAGCTGCAGGCCGCGATCGCGGCCGTGCACGACGAGGCGCCGAGCGACGAGGCGACCGACTGGCCGCAGATCCTCGGGCTGTACCGGCTGCTCGCGGGCACCTCGGACAACCCGATGGTCACGCTGAACCTGGCGGTGGCGGAGCTGAAGGTGCACGGCCCGGCCGCGGGGCTCGCGGCGCTGGACCGGGCGGCGAGCGACGAGCGGCTCGCGGGGCACTACCGGGTGGACGGGCTGCGTGCGCACCTGCTGGAGGAGTCCGGGGACCTGGCCGGTGCGCGGGAGCACTACCTGAAGGCGGCACGGGGAACGTCGAGCGCGCCGGAGCAGCGCTACCTGCGAGAACGAGCCGCGCGACTCGCCTAGGGCGGTCACTTGCCCTTGGCCGCCTTCTTCGCTTCCTTCTGCTCCTGCTTGGCTTCCTTGCGGGCCTGTTTGGCCGCTTCCTTCGTGGTGGCGGCGGTGTCGCCGGCCACCACGGGCGCCGGCACCTCCGCCGGTGGCTCTACCGCTGACACGACGGCGACGGGCTGGACAGGAGGGACCGGGCCCTCGATCGTCGAGGTCGATATGACGGCCGGGTTCGCCACCGCCGGGACGCCGTGTCCCGGCGCGTCGGCGGCGAGGTTCGGGCCGGACGCCACCGTCGTCGCCGCGGTCGCGGCGATCGCGACCACGGCGGCCACCTTCGCCAGCAGGGTCTTCGTCACCGCCGCCTGCGCGGCGGGCGCGGCCAGGTAGGCAGCCGCGAGCGGCACGCCGAGCACCAGCGGCGCCACGCAGGCCCGCAGCTCGTCGTTGACCTTCGCCAGCGCGTCCGCCCGGTCCCGGCAGTCCGCGCACGCGGCGAGGTGCCTGCTGATCTTGTGGCCCAATGGCACCGGCACGCTCCTGCGGACCCACCCGGGGAGCTTGCTGACCGTCGCACGGCACTCCCGGCCCTCGACGGCGGGCAGGTGCGCCTGCAGGTACGCCTGCCGCAGCCCCTCACGGGCCCGGTACGCGAGCGCCGCCACCCCGTTCGGCCGCAACCCCAGCAGCGGCGCGATCGCGGCGGGTGTCTCGTCCTCGATCTCGGTGTGCCACAACACGGTCCGCCACCGCTCCGGCAGGCTCGCGAACGCGGTCGCGGCGGCCGCGGCGTCCCAGCGGTTCAGCACCGGGTCGCCCGCGGCCGCGGCCAGGTAGGACTCCGGCACGTCGGCGTACAGCGAGACCGACGCGCCCCGGGACGTGCTGATGGCCGCGTTGCGCATGGTGACCAGCAGGTACGCGCGGAACTCCTCCTCCGGCCCGTGCCCGGCCCGCAGCGCGCGCAGCACCTTGGTGAACGCGTCGGCGACGAGATCCTCCCGCTCGGCCGCCGTGCTCGACAGGCACGTGGCGGCCCGCTGCGCGGCGTGCAGGTGCCGCTCGTAGAGCACGCCGTACGCGTCGGAGTCGCCGCGTCGCACGGCGGCGATCAGCTCCGCGTCGGAGTTCCGGTCGAGAGTCACTGCTACTTACCTACTCCGGTGTGGACGGCGGCGTCAACGCCACTCAGCGCCACTCAGCGCCAGTCGACGACCTCGCGCATGAGCGTCGGGTGCCGTCGACGCACGTAGGACGCGTACTCCGTCATGTGCTCGGCCATCAGCTCTTCGGCCCGCACGGCATCGCCGTCGGTGATCGCGCGCGCGATGGCGCAGTGGACGTTCAGCACGGCGCCCCTGCGGGACTTGGGAAACAGCGGCGGCGACAGCCGGTCGCGCAGGATGTCGGTGAGGGACTGGCCGAACAAGCTCATGATGCGGTTGCCGGACATGGCGACGACGTGCTGGTGGAACTCCGCGGCGTTCGTCGCGTACTCGTCCTCCTCGACACCGCCCGCCGAGCCGGCGAACCTGGCGAGCTCGGCCACCTGCTGGGGATCGTGACACCGCGCGGCCAGCCCGGCCATCGTCGGCTCCATGATCACCCGCGCCTCGATGAGGTCGTGGAAGGTGACACCGTCCATCTGGAAGAACAGCGTGGCCATCCGGCCGAAATTCTCGGTATGCACCTGGTCGACGGTCGGGCCGCCGCGCGGACCCGGTTTGATCGAGATCAGCCCGTGCACCTCGAGAATGCGCAACGCCTCGCGCAGGGAGCCACGGCCGACCCGGTACTCCTCGAGCATCTTCGCCTCTGGCGGCAACTGGGTGCCCGGCGGCAGGTCCTCGGCGCCGATTCGGCGGACGATGTCCCGCGCGATGACCTCGGACACCTTGTCGCTGCGTCTTACCGGCCTTCTTGGCGTCCCCGCGCCTGCTGCTCCCACCCGCACATGCTAGCGATGACAGTGCGTTTGTCCCGGTTTTCGGTCAGGCTTTTTCGGCGGCCGAGGGAAGAATCTACTCGTGCGCCGGACATATTCGGCGTATCCGGGCCGCCGCGACCCGATCGACTTCTCAAGTAATGGTTTACCGGTGCCCTTCCCGAGCAGAAACGTCATCACTGGAAATAGTTCGGGGTGCCGGGTGAAACGCCACAGCCCGGTGTCGAGGACGCGGCCCCGGTCGGCGCGGACGCGCACGCGTGGGAGCTGGCCCGCGAGTCGCGGTTTCAGAACCCGCGAGTCGCAGTTTCAGGACTACCGAGTTGCCGGTTCGGGACTGCCGAGCCGGGCCTGAACCAGCAACTCACCCGTCCCGAAACGGCAACTCACTGGTTCTGAACGGGGGACTCGCGGGTCTTGAAACGGCGACTCGCGGGGTGAGCACGCGACCCGACCGCCCCGTTCGCACCTGTCAGGTGACGATCAGCAGGACTGCCAGCGCGCCCACCGCACACACCGCCACGGTGAGGACGAGCGCCGGCACCGCGACGTCGGCGGCCCGCTGGTCCCGCACGCGGCGATAGCGGTCGTGCGACCACCCGAGCACGCCGACCGCCAGTACCGCGGCGGCGATGGCGGCGCCGACGGCCCACGGCGAGTCCCGTACGACGGCCAGCCGCAGGGCCAGCAACGCGCACCCGGCGAGCCCGAGCGCGGTCCGCACCCAGGCCAGCGACGTCCGCTCGTTCTGCGCCCCGGGCGGCGGCGTGCTCACAGGTTGGCCACCACCAGCAGGACGAACACCGCCAACGCGACCGCGGCGATCCCGTAGGAGAGCCACGGCGCGAGCCGGGGCGGCGGCAGCGGACGGCCCTCCCGCAGGGCCTCCTCGCTGCGCAACCACCGCCGGAACGCGAGCGCGCTGATGACGATCCCGGCGAGCACGAGCAGCGCGGCGAGCACCTGCCGCAACCCGGGCACCGCCAGCGGCGGCGCGAACGCCTCGAGCCCGATTCCGGCCGCGAGCAACGCCAGGGCGGTCCGAATCCACGCGAGAAAGGTCCGCTCGTTGGCGAAACTGAAGCGCGGATCGGGATCCTCGCCCCGCTCCCGCAGCCGGGAAGGCCAGGTCATCCGGCCCACTCCCCCGGCGCCAGCCCGCCGACGGCCGGCTCGAAGGCGAACAGCGAACCCGCCTCCGGCTGGCGTGCCAGCACCTCCTCCGACAACCCCGCCCTGGCGGTGGTCACGTACAGCGTCGACAGCGACGGCCCGCCGAAAGCGCAGCTGGTCACCCGCCGCACCGGTAGCTCCACGGTCTCCAGCAGCCGGCCGTCCGGGTTGTACCGGCGCAGCCCCCAGCCGTCCCACAGCGCCACCCACACGCAGCCCTCCACGTCGACCGTCAGTCCGTCCGGCCAGCCGCGTTCGATGTCGACCAGCCGCCTGCGCTTGGACAGCGACCCGGTCTCTGGGTCGTGGTCGAACGCGTCGACGCCGCCGGTCCGCGTGTCCACGTAGTACATGGTCGCGCCGTCCGGGGACCAGCCGAGCCCGTTGGAGCACGACACGTCCGTCAGGACCTGGTGCAGCGAGCCGTCGGCGTCGAGCCGGTAGAACCCGGCCGCACCGTCCGTGCCGTCGAGCATCGTGCCGGCCCAGAACCGGCCCCACGGGTCGGCCTTGCCGTCGTTGAACCGGCCGCCCGGCGGATCGGTGTCCACCTCGTGCAGCACGACCCGGTCCGAACCGTCGTCCGCGCAGCTGCTGATGCCCTTCTCGGTCGCGAGGACGAGCCCGCCGGACGCACGGACCGCCACCGTGCCGACCGGCTCACCGACCTCGAACGACGTGTCCGCCCCGGTCGCCGGGTCGAACCGGTGGACGAGGCCGGCGGTGATGTCCACCCACCGCAGACAGTTGACCTTCGGGTCCCAGAGCGGCCCCTCCGCGAGCCGGGCCTCGGCCGCGAGCACTACATCGACGATCACGAAATGACCGTACTCAATAACCGCGGTCCTGCGTGTTAGCGAGTTGTTAGCGGCATCCCACAGCATGTGTCCCGCATGGGGAGGTGAGCCACATCGAGACGTTCGAAGGCATCCGATACCGGCTGCTGGGACCGGTGGAGCTGTACCACGACGGGTCCGCGATCGACCTGTCGTCCACCAAGGTGCGGCTCATGCTGACCGCGCTCGCGCTGGCTCCGAACACGGTGGTCTCGTTCGAGGCGCTCGGCGAGGTCCTGTGGGACGGCGGGCCGCCGGTGTCGGCGCGGTCCAACGTGCGCACCTATGCCACGGCGCTGCGGCGCGTGCTCGACCGCGGCTGCCGCAACCGTCTCGTCTCCCGCGGCGGCGGGTACCTGCTCGCCACCGCCCCGGACGAGCTGGACGTGCACGTGTTCGCGCGGCTCGCGGAGATCGGCAGGCGTGCGCTCGCCGAGGGCGAGCCGGCGAGCGCGCGGACCCACCTGCGGCAGGCGCTCGGGCTGTGGCGCGGGCACCCCGGCGAGGGGTTGCCGGCCCGGCGCGCGCTCGCCGGCCACCTCGACGCGCTCGCCGAGCAGCGGCTGCTCGCCGAGGAGGATCTGCTCGAGGCCGAGCTGGCCGTCGGCCGGCACGCGGAACAGGTCGGCGTGGCACGCAGACTCGTCACCGACCACCCGCTGCGGGAACGCTGCTGGGCGGCGCTGATGCTCGCGCTGTACCGCAGCGGCGACGTCGCCGCCGCGCTGGAGGCGTTCACCGAGGCGCGGCACCGCCTCGTCGATGGCCTCGGCCTGGAACCGGGCCCACGACTGCAACAACTGCACGCCGCCATGCTGAACCGGGACAGCGCACTGCTCGCGCAACCGACCGCGGCGACGACCGCCGGCACCGGCGCGCGCTGCCAGCTGCCGCACCAGTCGCCGCTGATCGACCGGTCCGACGAGGTGCGCGCGGTCGTGTCGACGGTGTGCGACAACGCGGGCGCCGACGGGCCGCAGGTCGTCGTCGTGCACGGGCCGGCCGGCGCGGGCAAGTCGGCGGTCGCGCTGCTCGCCGCGCACCAGGCGGCGTGGAACTTCCCGGACGGCCAGCTCTACCTCGACCTCGCGAACGCGGGCCTGGACGCGGAGACCGCCGCGCGCTGGCGGGAGTCGCTCACCGGGCGCCGGATGCTCGTGGTGATCGACCACTGCACCACCGCGGCCCAGCTGCGGCCGCTCCTGGTGTCCGACCCGGGCTGCGCGTTCGTGGTGACCGCGGACTCGCCGCTGGCGGCGGTCGACGCGACCGCGCGGGTGCCGGTCGCCCGGCTCAGCCCGGCCGCGGCCGTCGCGATGCTCGGCAGGCTCATCGGTCGTTCGCGGCTCACCCCCGACCGGTTGGCCGTCGAGCTGGTGGCGCGCTGCGACCACCTGCCGCTCGCGATCCGCGCGCTCGCCGCCGTGCTGATCCAGAGCCCCCGGCTCGGCCTTCCCGAGCTGCTGTCCCGCCTGCACGACAACGGTCTGCTGGACGAGCTGGCCGTGGACGACCTGGACCCGAGGGCCAGGATGCTCGGCCGGTACCGCGAGCTGACCGCGTCGGACCCGGTGTCGGCGACCGCGTTCCGGCACCTCGGCGGTGGCGCGGCGGTCACCGAGCTGCCGCCGCACGTGGCGCGCAGGCTCCTCGACCACGGCCTGCTCGAGGACGGTCGGATCGGCCCGCTCGCGAAACTGGTGGCCGCGGAACTGACCGGCTGACGCTCCTCTGCCGGCCGGGTCGGCGCCTCCCCTCTAGTCGATCCGGCCGCACCACCGCAGGAAGACGGCCGCTCCGGCGGCCCGCCTACCTGCCCGGCGCCGGTCGGCGGCCCCCGGCCGACCGGCGCCGGCTCTTCGCGGCCGGGACGACTCGCGGCAAGATCGTGCTGTCGGTCCGGTCGTGAACGTATTGTTCGAGCATGCGTGTCACGATCGCCGAGGTCGCCCGTCGAGCGCGGGTGAGCAAGACGACCGTGTCGCGCGTGCTCAACAACAAGGGCGACGTCGACGCCGCCACCGCGATCCGGGTGCGCGAGGTGATCGCGGCGACCGGTTACACACCGAGCGCCGGCGCGGTCGGACTCGCGAGGGGACGGACGCAGACCGTCGGCATGCTGGTGCCGGGGCTGACGTGGCCGTGGATGGGCGACGTGCTGCAGGGTGTCGCCGACGTGCTGGAGGCGCGCGGGTACGGGTTGCTGCTGCACACCGTCAACCGCGGCGAGGACTCGCTGACGCAGTTCGCGCGGCACGTGTCGGCCAACGCGTTCGACGGGCTGCTGCTGGTCGAGCCGCCGGACACGCTGTCCTACATCACGGGACTGCACGAGTCGGGCCTGCCGGTCGTCATGATCGACGACCGGGGCCACCACCCCGGTTTCCCTTCCGTCGCGACGAGCAACCACAAGGGCGCCGCCGACGCCGCCGCACATCTGCTGGCACTGGGCCGAACCCGGCTCGCGATGGTGTCCGGGCCCGCCACGTTCGGCTGCACGCGGGACCGGTCCGCCGGCCTGCGGACCCGACTGGAGCTGTCCGGCGTCGGCTTCGACGAACGGCTGATGGTCGAGGGCGACTTCACGCGCGGCGGCGGCGAGGCGGCGATCTCTGAGCTGGTCGCGTCCGGCGTGCCCTTCGACGGCGTGTTCGCACACAACGACCTCATGGCGGTCGGCGTGCTGGACGGCCTGCGCGCCGCCGGCCGCGCGGTCCCGGACGACGTGGCCGTGATCGGCTTCGACGACATCTCGATCGCGGCCCACACCCGCCCGGCGCTCACCACCGTGCGCCAGCCGTCCCGGGAGATGGGCGAAGCGGCGGCGACGATGCTGCTGGCCCACTTGGCCGGCGAGGCGCTGCCACCAGACCCGCTGGTAGTCCCAACCTCGTTGGTAGTAAGGGAAAGCGCACCCCCGGCGTAACCCGGCCCCGGCCTCCGGCCCCCCGATTCCCACGCTACCCGCCACCCCCGACAGTCCCCGGGAACAACCGCGAGTCGCAGTTTCAGAACCCGCGAGTCGCAGTTTCGCCTCTATCGGCGATAGGCGCGAACCGTCAACTCACCGGTTCTGAAACTGCGACTCGCGGGTTCTGAACGTGCGACTCGCGGGGTGGTGGGGGCGAGCCGGCTCCCCCATTCGTATCTTGACGGTCTTGTTGCCGACTTGTTAAATGCATCACAGTGGTTCGGAACCGGTTCCGGTACCGGTTCCGAACCCGTCCGATCCGCCCCTGCCCCTCTGGATCGATCAACAGGTAGGCCCATGAAACCCCTGCGTACTCCCCTCACCCGGCGGCTGTTCACCGCCGCCGTCGCACTCGCCGCGGCCGCGGCCGTCGTCACCGTCGCGCCGACTGTCAGTGCCGCGCCGCTGGCATGCGGCACCACCAACGTCGCGCTCAACAAGCCCGCCACGGCGTCCTCTACCGAGAACGCCGACACCGCGGCCGGCGCCGCGGTCGACGGCAACAGCGGCACCCGCTGGTCCAGCACCTTCGCCGACCCGCAGTGGCTACAGGTCGACCTCGGCAGCTCACAACAGATCTGCCGCGTCGGCCTCAGCTGGGAGGCCGCGTACGGCCGCTCGTTCCAGGTGCAGGTCTCCGCGGACGGCACCAGCTGGACGACCGTCTACTCGACGACCACCGGCGCCGGCGGCACACAGTCCCTCGACGTCTCCGGCACCGGCCGGTACGTCCGCCTCAACGGCACCGCACGCGCGACCCAGTACGGCTACTCGCTCTGGGAGCTGACCGTGAACACCGACGACGGCGGCATCGGCGGCCCGCAGATCCCGCCGACGGACCCGCGCAACCCGAACCTCGGGCCGAACACGTTCGTCTTCGATCCGTCGACGCCACAAAGCACCATCCAAAGTCGACTGAACACGATCGCGTCGCAGATGCGCACCAACCAGTTCGGCACCCAGCGCTACGCCGTCCTTTTCAAGCCCGGCTCCTACAACGCGGACGTGGACCTGCGCTTCTACACGCAGGTCGCCGGCCTCGGCCTGCTGCCGGACCAGGTGAACCTCAACGGCCACGTGCGCGTCGAGGCCGACTGGCTGCAGCAGGGCGACAACCCGAACAACCTCGGCAACGCGACGCAGAACTTCTGGCGCTCCGCGGAGAACCTGTCAGTCACGCTCCCGGCCGGACAGATCGAGCGCTGGGCCGTCTCGCAGGCCGCCCCGTACCGGCGCATGCACCTGCGCGGCCAGGTCCAGCTCTGGAACGGCGGCGACGGCTGGGCGTCCGGCGGCCTGATCGCCGACTCGCAGATCGACGGCGTCGCGGTGTCCGGCTCGCAGCAGCAGTTCTTCACCCGCAACAGCGACCTGCGCGGCGGCTGGAACGGCTCGGTGTGGAACATGGTGTTCGCCGGCTCGACCGGCACCCCGCCGCAGAACTTCCCGAACCCCTCGCACACGGTCGTCGACAACACGCCGAAGATCCGCGAGAAGCCGTTCCTGTACGTCGACGGCAGCGGTGAGTACCGCGTGTTCGTGCCGGCGATCCGGGAGAACGCGCGCGGTACCTCATGGGCGAGCGGCAACCCCGCCGGCACGTCGATCTCGCTCGCGGACTTCTACGTCGTCCAGGAGGGCACGCCGGCCGCGACCATCAACGCCGCGCTGGCACAAGGGAAGCACCTGCTGTTCACGCCGGGCGTCCACCACCTGAACGACACGATCCGGGTCACCAACCCGAACACCGTCGTGCTCGGCCTCGGGCTCGCGACGCTCACGCCGGACACCGGCCTGCCGGCCATCACGGTGTCCGATGTGGACGGTGTGAAGCTCGCCGGCATGCTGATCGACGCCGGGCCGCAGAACTCGCCCGTCCTGGTGGAGGTCGGCCCGTCCGGCTCGGCCGCGAACCACTCGGCGAACCCGACGTCGCTGCACGACGTGTTCTTCCGGGTCGGCGGGCAGCACGCCGGCAAGGCCACGGTCTCCTTGCGTATCAACAGCCGCGACGTGATCGGCGACCACATGTGGCTGTGGCGCGGCGACCACGGCAACGGCATCGGCTGGGACACCAACACGGCCGCCAACGGCCTGGTGGTCAACGGCGACAACGTGACGATGTACGGCCTGTTCGTCGAGCACTACCAGCAGTACAACACCATCTGGAACGGCAACGGCGGCCGGACCTACTTCTACCAGAACGAGATGCCCTACGACCCGCCGAGCAACGCGGCGTGGGGCTCGAGCGGCGGCGGCGCACAAGGCTGGGCGTCGTACAAGGTGGCCGACTCGGTCACCACGCACGAAGCGTGGGGCGTCGGCTCCTACTGCTTCTTCAACACCAACCCGGCCGTCGTGGCCAGCCGCGGCTTCGAGGCGCCCAACAAGTCGGGCGTCCGTTTCCACGGCCTGGTAACGGTTTCGCTCGGCGGGGTCGGCACGATCAACCGCGTCATCAACGACACGGGTGAGGTGGCGAACCTGCCGCACCAGGTCAGCTACCTGGCCAACTACCCGTAACCCGGGTGGGGGAACCGGGCCCGGCCACTCCGCAGGCCGGGCCCGGTTCCGTCAAAGAACGACCGTGGTCGACAGTGGCAGGGCGCCCGCCGACGGGCCGGCGTGCACCGTCACCGTGCCCGGCTCGACCGTCCAGCCGTCCCGCGTCCAGTGCGCCACCGCGCGGGACGGGATCGGGATCACCACGTCGACGACGTGCCCCGGCTCGGCGACGGCGGCCGTGAAGCCGGCCAGCCAACGGGGCGGGCGGGTCACCGCACTGTCCGAACGCGACAGATAGACCTGCACGACCTCGCGACCGGACCGGGAACCCGTGTTGCGCAACCGAACCCGCACCGAGAAGGCATCCGAGTCCGGTTCGGACACCGAGATGTCCTCATAGGACCAACTGGTGTAGCCGAGGCCGTGCCCGAACCAGAACGCCGGCTCGACGCCGGACGCCGCCCACGCGCGGTAGCCGATGTTCAGCTCCTCGTCGTAGGACAGCACGCCGTCGACCGGATCCGTGGACAGGACCGGGGCGTCCGACTGCGCCACCGGCCACGTGGTGGGCAGGCGGCCGCCCGGCTCGACCGCGCCGAACAGCACGTCGGCCAGTCCGTGGCCCGCCTGCTCGCCCGGGAACCAGCCGAGCAGCACGGCCGGCACGTCGGCCAACCACGGCAGTTCCACCGGACCGCCCGAGTTGACGACCACCACCGTCGTCGGGTTCGCCGCCACCACCGCACGCACCAGGTCGTCCTGCCGGCCCGGCAGCGCCAGCGTCGTGCGGTCGAACCCCTCGCTCTCGATCTCGTCCGTCGTGCCGACGACGACGATCGCCGCGTCGCAGCCCGCGGCCAGTTCGGTGGCCGCGGCCAGCTCGTCGGCCGCGCCGCGCCGGGGCGGGTCGGCCGCGAGCAGCGTCGCGCGGCCGGTGGCGTCCGTGACCGTGCGCCGCGCCACCACCAGCATCTCGGTGCCCGCGACGGCCGGGACCGACACGGTCCGGTACGCCGGCGACAGGTGGATCGTCGCCGGGTCGTCGGTGTCGACCTCGATGTCGGTCGCCAGCACCTCGGTCCCGTCGACCGACAGCGACACCGGGCCCCAGCCGCCGACCGCGAGCCGCCAGTCGCCGGTGGCGTCCGGCGCCAGCGTCGCCGACACCTCGACGAACGCCGCGGACCGCGCGTGCCCGGGGTCCACGATCCGGCCGGACAGCCGGTGCTCGGCGGACAGCTCCGCGCCGGCCGCGTCGAGAAGCCGCACGAGCACGCCGGGCTCGCCGCCACGCGGGTCGCGCGTGTGCGACACACCGACCGGGCTCGGCAGGTCCGTCGGGTACGCGCCGACCGCGTGCACCACCTCGGCCGCCGGCAGCGCGGCACGGATCCCGTCGAGCGGCGACACCACCCCGGCCGGGAACACCCCCGCACTGCCACCGCCCTGGATCCGCGCGTTGGCGGCGTTCCAGCCGAGCACCGCGACCCGCCGCAGCCCGGCGGGCGCCAGCGGCAGCGTCGCGTTCTCGTTGCGTGCCAACACAGTGCTCGCCGCGACCGCGCGCCGCAGCAGCGTCAGCGGCGCCGCCACGGTGGGCACCCGGGGCGCCGTGCCGAGCGCGCCGACCCGTTCCGCGAGCCACAGCAGCCGCGTCACCTTGTCGTCGATCGCCTGCTCCGACACCTCACCGGCACGCACCGCGGCGACCAGCGCGTCGCTCCACACCGGACTCGGGCCCGGCATCACGAGATCCTGCGCGGACCGTGCGGACGCGACCGTCGTGTGGACCGCGCCCCAGTCCGACACGACCGGGCCCGCGAAGCCCCACGCCCCCTTCAACGGCTCGGCCAGCAGCGGGTTCTCCGACATCGGCGCGCCGTTCACCCCGTTGTAGGACGACATCACCGCCCACACGCCGGCTTCGACGGCGGCCTCGAACGGCGCGAGGTACACCTCGTGCAGGACCCGCTCGGACACGGCGACGTCGAGCGTCATCCGCTCGTTCTCCGAGTCGTTGGCGACGTAGTGCTTGGCCGTCGCCGCGACCCCGCCTGCCTGCACGCCGCGGATGTAGGCGGCGCCGATCCGCCCGGTCAGCCCGGGATCCTCGCTGTAGCACTCGAAATGCCGGCCGCCGAGCGGCGAGCGGTGCAGGTTGAGGGTCGGCGCGAGCAGGACGTCGACACCCTTGCGACGGGCCTCGGCGGCGAGCACCCCGCCCAGCTCGCCGACGAGCCGCTCGTCCCACGTCGCGGCGAGCGCGGTCGGCGACGGCAGCACCAGCGAGGTGTCCCGCTCGTCCCACCGCTCCCCCCGCACCCCGACCGGACCGTCCGACACGACCAGCGCACGCAGCCCGATCGCCGGCTCGGCCGGCAGTCGCCACAGCGTCGCGCCGGTCAGCAACCGGACCTTCTGTGCCAGGTCCAGCTTGCCGACCAGCTTGCGGAGGTCGTCTGCCATCGGTGCCACCTCTCCGAGAGAGCGCTCTCCCCGTTGTCGTACAACCACCGTAGAGCGTCGGAACGTGTTAGATCGCGGAGACCGGGGTGCGCGCCCTCGGGTCGGACCCGAGGGTCAGCAGCGCCTCGACCGGCAGCGTGGCCGCGCCGACCGCGACCGCGTCCTGGCCGAGCCGGCACAGCTCGATCGACGTCTGCTCGTACGCGTGCCGCAGCGCGTGCGCGGCCGTCGCGGTCCGGATCTCCGGCAGCAGCCGGGCGCCGAGCGCGACACCGGCCCAGCCGCCGAGCACGATCCGCTCCGGGTTGAACAGGTTGACCAGGTTCGCGATGCCCGCGCCGAGGTAGCCGACGGTCTCGTCGACGACCTCCGCCGCGATGGCCGACCGCTCCGCCGCGTCGAGCAGGAAGTCCAGCTGCGACTGCTCGTCCGCGCGGGGGATCGCTCGGCCGCCGCGGGCCTTGCGGAACCGGTCGAGGATGCCCTCCGCGCCGACGTACGCCTCGAGGCAGCCCCGCGCGCCGCACCGGCACAGCCGGCCGCCATAGGACAGCGTGGTGTGCCCCCACTCCCCCGCGCTGCTGGTCGAGCCGCGGTAGGCGGTGCCGTCGGTGATCACCGTGGCGCCGACGCCCGACCCGATGAGCGCGATCACCGCGTGCCGGGTGCCGCGCCCGGCGCCGAACCACATCTCGGCCTGCCCCTGGGTCTTCGCGCCGTTCTCCACGTACAGCGGCACGTCGACGCCGCTGGCCCGCACCAGGTCCGCGAGCGCGACCCCGTCCCAGCCGATGGTCTGCGCGTGCACCCGGACGGTCTCGCCCTGCTCCACCGTGCCCGGCACGCCGATGCCGACGCCGAGTAGAGCGCTCTCCGGCACCCCGGCGCTGGCGAGCAGCTCGTCGAGTCCCTCCGCGATCATCGTGCCGACCAGCTTCTGGTCCGGCTGCGGCGAGGCGAGCGGCCGGTCGATCGTCGCGAGCCGCGCCATCGCGAGGTCGAAGAGCTCCATCTTGACGCCGGTCTCGCCGACGTCGATGCCGATCACGTTGCCGTAGCCCGGGTTCACCCGCAGCAGCACGCGCGGGCGACCGCCGTCCGACTCGACGAGGCCGGCCTCGACGACCAGCCCGTCGTCGACCATCTCGCCGACCACGTTGCTGACCGTGGCCGCGGACAGGCCCGTTCGCCGGCCGAGCTCGTAGCGGGACAGAGGTCCCTCGAAGAACAGCGTCGACAGCAGCGTCGACCTGTTGCGTCTGCGCAGGTCACGGACCGTGGCACGCTTCGGCTGCATGAGTCACCCGTCCCTTCCCCCACGTGGCTGCGTCAGACTAACCAGAGGCGACGATAGTTCATGGACCGGCTTTATTCGCATCTTAAAATTAGTCTAAGTTCGTTACGTGTCCGTTATTGACGTGACCTCGCTCACCTAGTTGACTCCCCGCAGGCGGGTTCGGTCAGCCCACGTCCTCACTCGCGTTTCGTCCCCGACAAAGGAGTCCGGTCCATGCGACTCAGGCGAAAGGCCGTGGCCGTCGCCGCGGCGTTACTGTTCCTGTCCGGCGTGGTGGCCTGTGGTGATGGCACCACGGGCGCACAGGGCAACCCCAACGCCGTGCTCAACGTCGGCATGCCGAACGGACCGCAGACGGAGAACCACAACCCGTTCCTGCCGTCCAGCTCGAGTAACTCGCTCGGCTACCGGTGGGCGCTCTACGAGCCGCTCGTGATGACCAACCAGGTCAAACCCGCCGACGAGGGCAAGCCGTGGCTCGCCAGCGAATGGGCCTGGTCGGACAACTTCCGCAAGCTCGACCTGACCATCCGCGACAACGCGAAGTGGTCCGACGGCAAGCCGCTCACCGGCGCCGACATCGCGTACACGTTCACGCTGCTGAAGAGCACCAAGGCGCTGAACATCAACGCCATCCCGTTCGGCGACATCAAGGCCGAGGGCAACAAGGTCACCGTGACGTTCACCGCGTCGCAGTTCGTGAACCAGATGGACATCCTCACGCAGACCCCGATGGTGCCCGAGCACATCTGGTCGAAGATGACCGACCCGGCCACCGACACGGTGAAGGACCCCGTCGGCAGCGGCCCGTACACGCTGAAGACGTTCACGCCGCAGACCGTGACCCTGACGGTGCGCGACAACTACTGGCAGGACCTGCCGGAGGTGAAGGAACTGCGCTACACGTCGTACAACGACAACAACGCGCAGACCACGGCGCTCGCCAACGGCTCGTCCGAGTGGGCGTTCACCTTCATCTCGAACTACAAGTCCGTCTACGTCAACAAGGATCCCGAGAACCACAAGATCTGGTTCCCGCCGGTTCTCGCCGCACACGGCCTGTTCCTCAACACCGAGCTGAAGCCGTTCGACGACCCGATCCTGCGCCGCGCGATGAACATGATCATCAACCGCAACGACGTGTTCATGCAGGGCGAGGCAGGCTACTTCTACCCGGAGATCAAGAACATCACCGGCATCCCGACGCCGGCGGGTGACTCGTTCCTGGCGGACGAGTTCAAGGGCAAGGAGTTCAAGGTCGACGTCAAGGGCGCCAAGAAGCTCCTGACCGACAACGGCTACACCTACGCAGGCGACACCCTGAACGACAAGACCGGCAAGCCGGTCAAGCTGACGCTGTCGAACCCGGCCGGCTGGTCCGACTACATCACCACGCTCGAGATCATCAAGGACAACCTGTCCGACATCGGCATCGCGGCGACCGTCGACAAGGCCAACCAGGACACCTGGACCACCAACGTCGACACCGGTCAGTTCGAGGCCGCCATGCACTGGACCAACAACGGCGCCACCCCGTACGACCTCTACCAGTCCATGATGGACGGTGCGCTGTACAAGCCGGTCGGTACGGCCGGTGTGAACGGCAACTGGGGCCGGTTCCGCAACCAGGACGCCACTGTGGCGCTCGACCAGTACGCGAACGCCGCGGACGACGCGACCCGCACGGCCGCGATGGACAAGCTCCAGGAGATCTACGTGGAGCAGGCGCCGGTGCTGATCACCGGTGCGGCGAACGCGGGCGGCGAGTACAGCACGAAGAACTGGGTCGGCTGGCCCGACGAGAACAACCAGTACGCGCCGGCACAGCCGACGCAGCCGAACGCGCTCGACATCATTCTCCACCTGAAGCCGGCCTCGTAGGCACGGGTATGACGGCGAGCACAAAGCCCACCGCCCCCAGCGCCACCGACGTGGTGCTGGAGGCGGTGGGCCTCACCAAGCACTTTCCCGTCCGCCGCAGGCTGCGCGACCTGTTCACCCGCGAGCGGCGCCACGTCCACGCGGTCGACGACGTCGACCTCGTGCTGCGGCGTGGCCGGGTCACCGCGATGGTCGGCGAGTCCGGGTCCGGCAAGTCGACCGTCGCCCGGCTGATGGCACAGCTCGTCAAGCAGACCGACGGCCAGATCCTGTTGCACGGCAAGAAGGTGCGCGCCACGGGCGGCCGGCGGTTCCGTGCGTACTGCCGGCGCGTGCAGATGGTCTTCCAGGACCCGTTCGCCTCGCTCAACCCGGTGCACACGGTCCGGTACCACCTCACCAGGGCGCTGCGGATCCACCGCAAGGACGAGGATCTCCAGACCGGCCTCGACGACCTGCTCACCAGGGTGGCGCTCACGCCGCCGGAGCGGTTCCTGTCGAAGTTCCCGCACGAGCTGTCCGGCGGGCAGCGCCAGCGGGTCGCCATCGCCCGCGCGCTCGCCGCCGGTCCGGAGGCGCTGCTGGCCGACGAGCCGGTGTCCATGTTGGACGTCTCGATCCGCCTCGGCGTGCTGAACCTGTTGCGGGACCTGCGGGACCGGCTCAACCTGGCCATCCTCTACATCACCCACGACATCGCGTCGGCGCGGTACTTCGCCGACGAGGTGCTCGTGATGTACGCCGGTCAGGTCGTCGAGGGCGGGGGCGGCGAGGCGGTCACGCAGCACGCCGCGCACCCCTATACCCGGCTGCTGATCGCGTCCGCGCCCGACCCGGACCGCATCGCGGGCGCGGCGGTCGACGTCGAGGAGCACGGCGGCGGCGAGCCGCCGAGTCTGATCAAGCCGCCGTCGGGCTGCCGGTTCCACCCGCGCTGCCCGCACGCGATGGCGCGCTGCACGGTGGAAGCGCCGCCCAGGCTGACGGTGGAGAGCAACGGCGACGGCCCGCACTGGGCGGCGTGCTGGCTCTACGACGCCGCGACCGTGGCCGAGCACGCGGCGACCGAACAGACCAGCCGGGAGGCCGTCTGATGGGCTACCTCCTCCGCCGGATCGCGTTCTACCTCTTCACCGCGTGGGCCGCGATCACCATCAACTTCTTCCTCCCCCGCCTGATCCCCGGCGACCCGGTGCAGTCGCTGATCGCCCGCTCGCAGGGCCAGCTCGACACCTCGGCAATCCAGTCGCTGTACATCCTGTTCGGACTGGACAACGACCAGAACATCTTCGAGCAGTACTTCGCCTACATCGGACAGTTGTTCCGCGGCGACCTCGGGCTCTCCTTCACGTTCTTCCCCACCCCGGTGTCCGAGGTGCTCTCCGACAGTCTGCCGTGGACACTCGGGCTCGTCGGTCTCACGACGGTCGTCAGCTTCCTGCTCGGCACCTTCCTCGGCGTGCTCGCCGGCTGGTGGCGCGGCTCGTGGGTGGACGTCGTGATGCCGGTGACCACGTTCCTGTCGTCCATCCCGTACTTCTGGCTCGGCCTCATCGCGATCACGCTGCTCGCCGGCCAGGGCGGGCTCTTCCCGTCGTCCGGCGGCTTCGACCCCGGCGTCGTGCCCAGCTGGGACATGGACTTCGTGTGGAGCGCGGTCTACCACAGCCTCCTGCCGGCCATCACGATCCTCATCTCGTCGATGAGCGGCTGGGTGCTGTCCATGCGCAACATGATGCTCACGGTGTCCTCTGAGGACTACATCACCGTCGCACACGCCAAAGGGCTGTCCGAGCGGCGCGTGATGGTGAGCTACGCGGCACGCAACGCGTTGCTGCCCAACGTGTCCGGGTTCGCGCTGTCGCTCGGCCTGATCGTCGGCGGCACACTGCTCGTGGAGATCGTGTTCTCCTACCCCGGCGTCGGGTTCCAGCTTTTCCAGGCGGTCGGCGCGAAGGACTACCCGCTCGTGCAGGGCATCTTCCTCGTGATCACGCTGTCGGTACTGGTCGCGAACCTGTTCGCGGACCTCATCTATCTCGTGCTCGACCCGAGGACCAGGAAGGAGGGCTGAGCGATGGCGATGCCGACCGCGGACATCATGCCGATGCTGCCCCCGTCCGAGGCGCCCGTGCCGGCCACGAGGAAGCGCCGGCAGCGGCGGTTCCTCGGCAACCGCAAGGCCGTCGTCGGGCTGGTCCTCTTCGGGTTCTTCTGCCTGCTGGCGATCTTCGGCCCGATGATCGCGCCGTACGACCCAGGCAAGCGCGGCGACGAGCTGCTGATCGGGCCGTCCGGCGACCACTGGTTCGGCACCACGCACCTCGGGCAGGACCTGTTCAGCCAGATGCTCGACGGCACGCGCAGCGTCATGCTCGTCGGCATCGTCGCCGGCGTGGTGGCGACCGTGCTCGCGGTCCTGATCGGGGTCACGTCCGGCTACCTGTCCGGCGTCGGCGCGGAAGGGCTTTCCGCGCTGTCCAACGTGTTCCTGGTGATCCCGGCGCTGCCGCTAATCCTCATCATCACCTTGTCGCTGCCGGAGACCGACGACCTGACGATCGCGCTGGTGATCGGCTGCACGTCGTGGGCGTGGGGCGCGCGGGTGCTGCGCGCGCAGACGCTCTCGTTGCGGCGCAGGGACTACGTCGAGGCCGCGCGGGCGACCGGCGAGTCGACGTGGCGCATCATCGGGTTCGAGATCCTGCCGAACCTGACCGCGGTGATCGCGGCCAGCTTCATCGGCACGGTGATCTTCGCGGTGCTGTCGGAGATCACGCTCGCGTTCATCGGCGTGCCGGGGGTGTCCGAGTGGAACTGGGGCGCGATCCTGTTCTGGGCACAGAGCCAGCAGGCGCTCGCGCAGGGCGCGTGGTGGTGGTTCGTGCCGCCGGGCCTCGCGATCGCGTTGCTGGGCACCGGGTTGGCGCTGCTCAACTTCGGCATCGACGAGTACGTCAACCCGCGGCTGCGCAGCGGCGCGACGAAGGTGCGCGGGGTCAAGATGCGGGTCGGCTTCACGCCGGTCCTCCCGAAGGGGACGAAACGATGAATGAACCCGTCCTCGAGATCAAGGGCCTGAGCGTCGACTACGGGCTCGGCGACGAGGCCGTGCACGCGGTGCGCGACGTCGACCTGACGCTGCACCGCGGCGAAGTCCTCGGCCTGGCCGGGGAAAGCGGGTCCGGCAAGTCCACCCTGGCCTACGGCATGCTGCGGCTCCTGCCCCCACCCGGCGTGATCCGCGGCGGGCAGGTGCTCTACCACCCGCGCGACGGCGCGGCCGTCGACCTGCTGTCGCTGTCCACGTCGAAGCTGCGGCGGTTCCGGTGGGCGGAGGTCTCGATCGTCTTCCAGGGCGCCATGAACTCGCTCAACCCGGTGCACACGATCGCGACGCAGCTGTGCGACGTGATCGCCGCGCACGAACCGAAGACGTCCGCCGCGGCGCGGCGGGCGCGGGCCAAGGACATGCTGCGGCTGGTCGGCATCAACGCCGACCGGTTGAACAGCTACCCCCACCAGCTCTCCGGCGGCATGCGCCAGCGCGTGATGATCGCGATGGCGCTGGCGCTGGAACCCCGCGTGGTGGTGATGGACGAGCCGACCACCGCGCTGGACGTGGTGATGCAGCGGCAGATCCTCGCCCAGCTCGTGGAGCTGCGCGAGCGGATCGGCTTCTCCGTCCTGTTCATCACGCACGACCTGTCGCTGCTGGTGGAGTTCTCCGACCGGATCGCGATCATGTACGGCGGCCGGATCGTGGAGTCCGCGCCGGCCGCGGACCTGTACAAGACGTCGCTGCACCCCTACAGCGACGGCCTGCTGCACTCGTTCCCCGCGCTGCGCGGCCCGCGGCGTGAGCTCACCGGCATCCCCGGCTCGCCGCCGGACCTGGGTGCGATGCCGACCGGATGCGCGTTCCATCCCCGCTGTCCCAAGGCGTTCGAGCCGTGCGCGGACACGATGCCTGAGTTGGAGGTGCCAGCCACCCGTCCGGAGGAGGACCGGACCGTGGCCTGCTGGCTGCACACCGTCGAGCGGGTCAGGGGCTGACCTGTACTAACGCATACCAAGGAGACCGAAAGCAAGCCAAACCAGCCAACCGGCAGCCGAACTACGTTTCACCGATCGCAACGCTTTCGGTCGGATTGGTATCTATAGACACAGCACGGAGGATGGGATCTTGGACACCACAGTGGCACGGCAGGCGGGCCTGGAAGCCTCGGCGGACGCCGAGCTGATCGCCGGCCTGCCGGCGAACTTCCGGTGGGGCGTGGCGACATCCGCCTACCAGATCGAGGGGGCGCACGAAGAGGACGGCCGCGGTCTGTCCATCTGGGACACCTACTGCCGCACGCCGGGCATGGTGGAGGACGGCGAGAACGGTGACGTGGCGTGCGACCACTACCACCGGATGCCCCAGGACGTCGACCTGATCAAGTCACTCGGTGTCGACGTGTACCGGTTCTCCGTTGCCTGGCCCCGGGTTCAGCCGGGCGGCCGGGGTCCGGCGAACGAGAAGGGGCTCGCGTTCTACGACCGGATGGTCGACGAGCTGCTCGGCAAGGGCGTCGACCCGTGGGTCACGCTGTACCACTGGGACCTGCCGCAGGAGCTGGAGGACGCGGGCGGCTGGCCGGAGCGCGACACCGCCTACCGGTTCGCCGACTACGCGATGCTGGTGTTCGACCGGCTGCAGGACCGGGTCCGCACCTGGACCACGCTGAACGAGCCGTGGTGCTCGGCCATGCTCGGCTACTACGAGGGCCGGCAGGCGCCCGGCCGGCAGAACTTCGCCGACGCCATGGACGCCGTGCACCACCTGCTGCTCGGCCACGGCCTTGCCGCGCAACGGATGCGGGCGGCGGCGACCGCGCCGATCGAGCTGGGCATCACACTGAACATGGGCACCGCCATGGCGGCCACCGAGAGCCTCGCCGACCAGGAGGCCGCGCGGCGGGCCGACGGCCTCGGCGCGCGGATCTACCTCGATCCCCTGCTGCGCGGCCAGTACCCCGGCGACATCCTCGACGACCTGTCCGTCCGGGGCGTCAAGCTCCCGGTGGTCGACGGCGACCTGGCGATCATCCGCGAGCCGATGGACGTGCTCGGCGTGAACTACTACTCCAGCCACCGCTTCTCCGGGGTGGACGACTCGGGCCGCACCGAGGACGAGGACGGCAACCCGATCTCGGTGAACGTGCCGCTCGGCCGTCCGGTCACGGCCATGGACTGGGAGATCGTCCCGGAGGGCTTCACCGAGCTGCTCGTGCGCCTGTCCCGCGAGTACCCCGGGGTGCCCATGGTGATCACGGAGAACGGCGCGGCGTTCGACGACGTGGCCGACCCGTCCGGGTTCGTGCGGGACGACGACCGCACCGCGTACCTGTCGTCGCACCTGGCCGCGGTCGCCGCCGCACGCCAGCAGGGCGCCGACGTGCGGGGGTACTTCGCCTGGTCGCTGATGGACAACTTCGAGTGGTCCTACGGCTACGCGAAGCGGTTCGGCCTCGTGCACGTGGACTACGAGACGCAGGTGCGCACGCCGAAGCAGAGCGCGCTCTGGTACCGCGACACGATCCGCAAGGTACGCGGGCACTGAGGTCGCGGGCGCGGTCCCAATTCTCGTGCCGCCGCGCAGCTTGCCGCCCCGTGAACGAGAGGTGAACGAGAATACTTTAATATCTCTTTACCGAGCGCTCCGCCGGTACGGAACGGGGGACAGTGATGGTTGACGTGACCGAGCGCCCCGCCCCGGTGCGGTTGGGACGAGTCGGCTGGTGGCTGCTGGGGGTCAGCGTCGTGCTGAACGTCCTCAGCATGGCGATCCCCGCGCTGGTCGACCACCCGCTGACCACGGAGCGCGGCGAGGTGCGGGTGTACTTCGACGTGTTCTCCGAGGGGAACCTGCCCACCTGGTGGAGCGTGGGCCTGCTGGTGCTGACCGCGACCGCGCACGCGGTCACCGGGGCCCTCGCGGCGGCGGCGAAGGTGCGCGGCGCGTGGGCCTGGTTCGTGTCGGCGGCGGTGCTGGGGGCGCTGTCCCTCGACGACCACACCTCGCTACACGAACGCCTCGAGCGCGTCGGCCAGGAGTGGGTCACCTTCGAGCGGTTCCCCGGCTACTGGCTGGTCCCCGGCGTCCTCGCCGGCCTGCTGGTCGCCACCGCGCTCGGCCTGCTTGCCGTCCGGCTGTCCGGCGCGACCCGCTGGTGCATGGTCGCCGGCCTCGCCCTGCTGCTCGGCTCCGCACTGGGGATGGAGCTGGTACAGGGCCTGCTGGTGGCCGAGGGCGAGAGCGGCCCGCTCTACGTGCTGGTCCTGCACGCGGAGGAGCTTGGCGAGAACCTCGGCGTGCTGCTGATGCTGACCGCGGCGGCCCGCTCCCTGGCGGTCACCAGGGACGCGGACCGCCTGTCCGTCCGTTACGCGGTCACGCCACCCGCGTGAGAGGCCTCGACTCCGGCACGGCGGCCGCCGGCGGCGCCGTCGCGTTCCCCGGCGTCACGGTGAAACCACGCAGCCGCAAGCTGTTCGACACCACGAAGACCGAGCTGAACGCCATGACGAAGCCCGCGAGCATCGGGTTCAGCAACCCGCTCGCGGCCAGCGGGATGGCCGCCACGTTGTAGGCGAACGCCCAGAACAGGTTGCCCTTGATCGTGCCGAGCGTCCTGCGCGACAGCCGGATGGCGTCCGCCGCGCCCCGCAGGTCGCCCCGCACGAGCGTCAGGTCGCTGGCCTCGATCGCCACGTCCGTGCCCGTGCCCATCGCGAGGCCGAGGTCCGCCTGGGCCAGCGCGGCCGCGTCGTTGACGCCGTCGCCCACCATCGCGACCACCCGGCCGGACTCCTGCAGCCGCTTGACCGCGTCGACCTTGCCGGCCGGCAGCACACCAGCGATGACCTCGTCGATGCCCACCTGAGCGGCCACCGACCGCGCGACCGCCTCGTGGTCGCCGGTCAGCATCACCGGCGTCAGCCCCAGCGCACGCAGCTGCGCGACGGCGTCGGCGCTCGTCGGCTTGACCGTGTCGGCCACCACCAACAGCCCGCGCGCGGCGCCGTCCCACGCGACCGTCACCACCGTGCGCCCGGCCCGCTCGTAGGACGCCAGCGCCGGCGCCAGCGCCGGCAGCCACTGGTTGTCCGGCGTCACCCGCCCGACCGCGACCTCGTGCCCGTCGACCGTGCCACGCACGCCGAGCCCCTCGACCGCCGCGAACCCGGTCACCGGGGGCAGTGTGCCGACGCGGTCCCGCGCCGCATCCGCGACCGCACGGGCGATCGGGTGCTCCGAGAAGTCCTCCAGCGCACCGGCCAGCCGCAGCAGCTGGTCCGGCGCGACACCGTCGGCGACCACGACGTCCGCCAGCGACATCCGGCCGGTCGTCACCGTGCCCGTCTTGTCCAGCACCACCGTGTCGACGCGCCGCGTGGACTCCAGCACCTCCGGGCCCTTGATCAGGATGCCGAGCTGCGCGCCGCGGCCGGTGCCGACGAGCAGCGCGGTCGGCGTCGCCAGCCCCAGCGCGCACGGGCACGCGATGATCAGCACGGCCACCGCGGCCGTGAACGCCGCGGACGCCGACGCGCCGGTGCCGAGCCAGAACCCGAGCGTGCCGAGCGCCAGCGCGATCACCACCGGCACGAACACCGCCGACACCCGGTCCGCGAGGCGCTGCACCGCGGCCTTGCCCGTCTGCGCCTGCTCGACCAGCCGCGCCATCTGCGCGAGCTGGGTGTCCGAGCCGACCCGGGTCGCACGCACGACCAGCCGCCCACCCGCGTTGACCGTCGCGCCGACGACCGAGTCCCCCGCGACGACCTCGACCGGGAGCGACTCACCGGTCAGCATGCTCTCGTCGACCGCGGACGCGCCCTCCTCGACGACGCCGTCGGTCGCGATCTTCTCCCCCGGCCGCACCACGAACCGGTCGCCGACGGCGAGCCGCTCGATCGGGATCCGCGTCTCCAGCCCGCCCCGCAGCACCGCGACGTCCTTGGCGCCCAACGACAGCAGCGCGCGCAGCGCGGAGCCGGCGCGGCTCTTCGCGCGGGCCTCGAAGTACCGGCCCGCCAGGATGAACGTGGTGACCCCGGCCGCGACCTCGAGGTAGATGTTGCCGTCGCCGCCGGCCCGCTCGATCGTCAGCCGGAACGGGTGGCGCATGCCCGGCTCACCGGCCGTGCCGAGGAACAACGCGTACAGCGACCACGCCAGCGCCGAGATCGTGCCCATCGAGATGAGCGTGTCCATGGTGGCCGCGCCGTGCCGCAGGTTGGCCAGGGCCGCGCGGTGGAACGGCCACGCGCCCCACACGACCACCGGCGCGGCCAACGTCAGCGACAACCACTGCCAGTAGTCGAACTGCAGCCACGACGACATCGCCATCGCGACCACCGGCACGGCCAGCGCGAGGCTGACGAGCAGCCGGGTGCGCAGTGCACGCAGCTCGCGGTCCGCCGGCTCGTCCGCCACCGTGGCCACCGGATCCGGCGACGGCAGGCTCGCCGTGTAGCCCATCTTCGTCACGACCGCGACCAGGTCGTCGGTCGACACGTCCGCCGGCGCCGTGACCCGCGCCTTCTCCGTGGCGTAGTTGACACTCGCCTCGACGCCGTCGAGCCGGTTCAGCCGCTTCTCGATGCGCGCCGCACAGGACGCGCACGTCATGCCGCCGATCACCAGCTCGACCGGCCCGGTGGTCGTCGGTTCTCCTACGGTCGCCATGTCACCCGCCATGTCAGTGCCCGTGCCCGCCCGCGACCGCCGTGAGCTCCGCGGTGCGCACGACGTCGCCGTGCTTGAAGTCCAGGTACAGCCGGTACGTGCCCGTGGACGGCACCTCGGCGTAGAACACGATGTTCGGCCCCGCCTTGGTCTTGCCGTCGCCCGGCGCGCCGTCCGGGTGGACGTGCAGGTAGGCGAGGTCGCCCTGCCGCAGCGCGACGAGGTGACCGTACGCCGCGAGGTAGGGCTCGAGGTCGGTGACCGGCACCCCGTCCTTGTCGACCGACAGCTTCAGCTTGCTGCTCTCGCCCGGCGTCAGCTCGCCCCACAGCGTGACGCGGTAGCCGTCGACGACCGCGGCGGTGAGCGCGGACTCGGGCAGCGGCGCCGGGGTGTACGCGCCCGCGACCGGCACGTCGGCGCCGAGCGTGAGTCCCTCCGCGCGGCCCTTCGGCTGGAAGTCGGCGAACACCCGGTAGTCACCGGCGGTCGCGAACGTCAGCGGGATCCGCCAGGTGCCGTCGGCGGCCATGACCGGGTGGACGTGCCGGAACCCGGACAGGTCGCGGCGCGCGACGATCAGGTGCATGAGCTTGTCGTGCGCCTTCTCGAACCCGGTCACCGCGTGGCCGTCCGCGCCCACGATCCGGAACGCGAACTCGGCCGGCTGACCCGCGGCGAGGCCCGTGCTGAGCACCTCGAGGGTGTTGCCGTCCTCGCTCACCTGCAGGCCGGCCGGCAACCCGACCGCCTCGTCGTGACCGCCGCCGTGGCCCTCTTCCGCCATGTCGGTGTCGCCCGACATGCCCTCGTGGGCCGCCGGTTCCGGCTCCTCGGCGACCGGCCCCACGAGCTGGCCGACGCCGTACGCCGCGCCGAACACCACGGCGACGGCCAGTGCGAACCCGCCGAGCTTGAGTCCCGTCCGCGAGCCGGCCATGGTCAGCCGGCCATCTCGTAGCCGGCCTCGTCGACCGACGCGCGGACGGTCTCGAGGTCGACCGGCTCCTGGCTGGTGACGGTGACCGTGCCGGTCGACAGGTCGACCTGGACGTCGATGACGCCCGGGATCTGCCCGACCTCCTCGCGCACCGCGCCGACGCAGTGCTCGCAGGTCATGCCGGTCACCGTGTAAGTGCTCTTCGCCACCAGTGTCTCCCTGTGCTCACGGCCGGCCTTCCCTGCCGGCCCCACCATCAACCTACTATACCCCCGCACGGTATCCAAGAGAGGATTTTGGTCAGCTGCCGTCGGCGGCGGCGGACCGCGTCCGTCCCAAGTGGACGGGGATCAGAACAGGGTGGGCGGGCTCGCGGCCTCGAACGGGTCGAACGTGTCGAGCCGAGTGCCGGCGCCGCAGGCGAACTGGACCGACAGTCCTGAGTGGTCGGTCAGGCGGGTGGTGCGCGGCTCGTGCACGTACTCGCACTCGACGAGCTCCTCGGCCAGCTCCTTGGAGCAGTGCGCGTGGTCGTAGCGGTAGCCGTCGCCGGTGCGGCCGATCCAGCTGTGCTCTACGCGGTCCGGGTTGAGGTGCCGGTAGGCGTCGACGAGGTCGTGCCGGTCGGTGAGGCCGCGGTAGAAGTCGTACTCGAACCAGCGGAAGGTGTTGTAGGCCGGGTCGTGGTCGGGCTCGACGACGTTGAGGTCGCCCAGCAGCACGGTGTGCACGCCCGCGTCGGTGAGCCCGCCCGCGCCGAGCGTCGCGGAGAACTCCGAGAGCCAGCGGCGCTTGCGCTCGGTCTTGTCCGCGGTCGCGTCCCGCGACGGAACGTACGTGCCGAGCACCCGAATCAGACCCATCTGGGTGGAGATCATCGCTCCTGTCACCCGATTGGGCAGGAAGGAGAGCATCTCGCCGAGAGGGTCGACCTGCACGGGCAGCTTGCTGACGACCATCACGCCGTACTCGGTCGGCCCCGGCTTCGGGTACAGCACCGCGTATCCGGCGGTGCGGAACGCGTCGGCCAGGTGCCGGCAGCCGTCGCTCGCCCTGGTCTCGGTCAGCACTAAAACGTCCTCGTGCCGCGTGGCGAGCCACGCCAGCTGGCGGTGGGCGCGCTCGGCAGAGGGGCTGCCGATGTTGAGCGTCAGCATGCTGAGACCGGACATGAGAAGTGATGGTAGAGAGGAGATCTTTGCGGAAGAATCCCGCCCGTGATTGACGCCCCGGCTCTCGCCGGCGACACCAGGTCCCCCTTCGCGAAACTCCCCGTGACCGCCATTGCCGCGGGCCTGTTCGCCGTGCTGATGGCCGTGAGCGGCCGCTACGGCTACCACCGCGACGAGCTGTACTTCCGGATGCTCGGCGAACAGCCGGCTCTCGGCTACTTCGACACTCCCCCGCTCACCCCGATGATCGCGAAACTCTCGATCGCGCTGTTCGGCGACAACGTGGTCGCGCTGCGGGTGGCGCCCGCGCTGATCGTCTCGGTCACCGTCGTGCTGGTCGCACTTGCCTGTCGGGAGCTCGGTGGCGGGCGGGGCGCCCAGGTGCTGACCGCGGCCGGGATCGCCTGCTCGTCGATGACGCTGATCTCCGGGCACATGCTGCTGACGCTGACCCCGGACCTCGCGCTGTGGGCGGCGGCGATTCTCTTTCTGCTGAAGGCGATTCGCGTCGACCCGAGGTGGTGGCTCGCGGTCGGCGCGGTGGTCGGCGTCGCCACGTACAACCGGCAGCTGATCGCGCTGCTCGTGATCAGCGTCGGCGTCGGCGTCCTGGTCGTCGGGCCCTGGTCGGTGCTGCGGCAGAAGTGGCTGTGGCTCGGCGGTCTGCTCGGCCTGGTGCTCGCGCTGCCGAACCTCTACTACCAGTACACGCACGACTGGCCGCAGCTGCAGATGGCGGCGGCGCTCGACCTGGACGACGGCGGCGACAACCGGATCATGTTCGCGCCGTTGCAGTTCGGTCTGCTCGGCCCACCGCTCGCGATCATCGCGATCGTCGGGCTGGTGTGGCTGTGGCGGCGCCGCGACCTCCGGTTCTTCGTGCTCGCGTACCCGGTGGCGTGCGCGCTGACGCTGTACTCCGGCGGCCGCGCGGACTACGTCGTCGGGCTGCTGATGCTGCTGTACGCGGCGGGCTGCGTGCCGACGGCGACCTGGCTGCGGACGGTGTGGCGGCGGCTCCTGGTGGTGGCGGGGGTCGTGCTGACGGCGGCGGTGTCGGTGCCGCTGGGACTTCCGGTGCTGCCAGTGTCCGCTTTGGACGATGTGCCGATCGGCGAGCTCAACGAGACGGCCATCGAGTCGATCGGGTGGGAGCGGTTCGCGCAGCAGATCGACGAGGCGACGGTCGGCATCTCCGCGGCGGACCTGGTCCACACGATCGTGTTGGCGGAGAACTACGGGCAGGCCGGCGCGGTGGACCGGTGGCGGACCGACCTCGACCTGCCGCCGGTGTACAGCGGGCACAACGAGCTGTGGTGGCGGGGCGCGCCGCCGGCGGACGTGACGGTCGCGATCACGGCCACCGAAGCGCCCGGGGTGCGCGACCTGTTCGAGTCCTGTGTGGAGCACGGGAAGGTCGACGACGGGGTCGGGTCATGGAACGAGGAACAGGGCAAACCCATCCTCGTGTGCCGGAACCCGGTGCGGCCGTGGGCCGACCTGTGGCCGGGACTGCGACACTACAGCTGAGCGCGGCGACGAGGTGCGGACTGTCCACTGTGGTCGGTCAGCGCCAGGAGCTTCGTGACCGTGTTCCAGTTGCGCACTGTGGCCTTCTCGTCCGCTGGGAAGGCGGCCAGCACCTTCGACCGCTGCGTCCCGTCCGGCACCCAGAAGTAGGCCTCCCGCGCGGCGAGGTGGAAGCGTTCCGGCTCGTAGGCGGCGGGGTCGACCGTCGGCCAGTCGACCGGCCCGGCTTGGAACGACACCAGGTAGCGCGACGGGTTCGTGGCGACCGACCCCAGCGGATCGGCCGCCACGACCGCACGCAGCTCGTCGGCGGTGCGGAGCACGCAGCCGATGGCGAACCCGGCGCCGGCGGCCAGCCGGTCCTCGAGCGCGCGGACCACCGTGGCCGGCTTCTTCGACGTCCGGAACACGACATTGCCGCTCTGCAACAGGGTCCGCACGTCGGCGTAGCCGAGGTCGGTCACCCACGCACGCAGGTCCGTCATCGCCACTCGACGCTTCGAACCCAGGTTGATCCCACGCAACAACGCGACACAGGTCGGCACGCGAGCGAGCCTAGCCCGAGGCACATCAGGTGGCCGGGTGGCAAGCGTCGTTCGCCCGCGACGGTCGGCAATGCCATGAAGGACCCCTTCAGGGCGTTGAGCGACATGAAGGGGTCCTTCATGGCACTGGCCGACCGCACCACACACCTCGACACGTTCACGGTGCGAGGGTGGCCAGCGGGTCGAGGTCCGCGTCGGTGACGTCGTCGTAGTCGGTGGACACGCTCAGCTCCTCCCAGCGGGCGTCCGACGCCAGGCGGGCCTGCTCCACCTGCTTCACGTACCGGACGGCGTCGCTGCCCAGCAGCAGCCGGACCGGCGGCTCGTCCAGGTCGGCGACCCGCAGCACCACGTCCGCGACCTTCGCCGGATCACCGGCCGCCTTGTGCACCAGGGTGCTCCGCAGCATCGTCACCACGCCGCCGACCGTCGGCTCGTACGGCTCCGAGATGTCGTGGATCGTCATCGACGAGCCCGCCCAGTCGGTGCGCATGCCGCCCGGCTCGAGGACCGTCACCTTGATGCCCAGCGGCGCCACCTCTTGGGCCAACACCTCCGAGAAACCGCCGACGGCGAACTTCGCCGCCTGGTACGCGGACATGCCGGGCGTCGGCATCCGCCCGCCGACCGACGACACCTGGATGATGTGGCCCGCGCCTTGCGCGCGGAGCACCGGCAGCGCCGCCTTCGTCACGTTGACGACACCGAGCAGGTTCGTGTCGAGCTGTGCGCGGAAGTCCTCCGCCGTGATGTCCTCCACCGACGCCACGTTCGCGTAGCCGGCGTTGTTCACGACGACGTCGAGCCGGCCGAACCGCTCGACCGCGGCGGCGACCGCGGCACGCGCGGCGGCCGGGTCGGTGACGTCCAGCTCGACGGGAAGCACCTGCCCGCGCAGGTCTGCGAGCTGCTCCGGCCGGCGTGCGGTCGCGACCAGCTGGTGGCCGGCGGCCAGCACCTTCTCGGCGATCTGCCGGCCGAGCCCGCGACTGCTTCCGGTGACCAGAAAGACCTTCGACATCGGAGTTCTCCTTGACTGACTGGTTAGTTAGCTGCCCGACACCAGAGAACCACCGCGCGCCGCCCCTGTCAACTAGACGGTTAGTCAGGTACCGTGAGCGGCATGGTTGGAGACGCGGAGGCGACCCGCAGGCGGCTGCTCGACGCGGCGGCCGGCGAGTTCGCCGAGTACGGCATCGCGGGCGCGCGGGTCGACCGGATCGCCTCGGCCGCCAAGAGCAACAAGGCGCAGATCTACCACTACTTCACGAACAAGGACGGCCTGTTCGACGCCGTGCTCCGTGAGCTCGCTGAGGAGATCCACCGCGAGGCGCCCATCGACGGCGCCGACCTGCCCACCTACGCCGGCCGCCTCTTCGACCGCTTCGCCGACAACCCCGTCTCGGCCCGGCTCGCGAACTGGTACCGGCTCGAGGGCGACAGCGTCGCGGCCGTCGACATCGTGACCGCGAGCACCCGCGACAAGGTGGCCGCGGTGGCGAAGGCACAGGAGCAGGGCCTCGTCCCCAGCCATTTCGCGCCCGTCGACCTGATCGCGCTCGTCGTGCACCTCGCGTCGCTGTGGAGCTCGGTCACGCCCGAGATCGCCGAGCTGACCGCCGACCACAGCCGCGCGCATCGCCGCCAGGTGGTCGTCGACGCGGTCGCCGCACTGGTCAGGGGTTGACGGCGAGGAAGAGGAACGCCGCGAACAGCACCAGGTGCACGCCGCCCTGCAGCCGGGTCGCGCGGCCGGGCACGATCGTGAGCACGCTGACGACCATGGTCAGCACCAGCAGGACCAGCTGCGTCGCGCCGAGTCCCAGCACCAGCGGCCCGTCGAGCCAGATCGACGCCAGCGCGATCGTCGGGATGGTCAGCCCGATGCTCGCGATCGCCGAGCCGTAGGCCAGGTTGAGGCTCGTCTGGATCCGGCCGCGGCGCGCGGCGCGCACGGCCGCGAGGGTCTCCGGCAGCAGCACGAGCATCGCGATCACCACACCGACGAACGACGGCGGGAAGCCGACGGCCGCGACCGCCTCCTCGATGGCCGGCGACTCCACCTTCGCGAGGCCGACGACCGCGACGAGCGCCACCAGCAGCAGCCCGAGGCTGACGACCGCGGCCCGCGTGGTCGGCGGCGGCGCGTGCTCGTCCGGCTCGTCGTGGTCCTCCTGCGCGACGGGCAGGAAGAAGTCGCGGTGCCGGACGGTCTGCGTGAGCACGAACGTGCCGTACAGCGCGAGCGAGGCCAGCGCGGCGAACGTGAGCTGCGCCGGCGAGAACTCCGGGCCCGGCTGACTGGTGGTGAACGTCGGCAGCACCAGGCTGAGCGTCGCGAGCGTGGCCACGGTCGCGAGCGCCGCGCCGCTGCCCTCGGCGTTGAACAGGATGGTGTGGAACTTGCGTGCCCCGACGAGCAGCGACAGCCCGACGATGCCGGTCGTGGTCAGCATGAGCGCCGCGAACACGGTGTCCCGTGCGAGTGACGCGGACCCCGGCCCGCCCGACACCATCAGGGTGACGATCAACGCCACCTCGATCACGGTGACGGCAACCGCGAGCACGAGCGACCCGAACGGCTCCCCCACCCGGTGAGCGACGACCTCCGCGTGGTGCACCGCCGCGAGCACCGCCGCGCCGAGCACGGCCGCGACAACGATGACGACGACCGAACCGGCGTCGCGGCCCCACGTCAGCGCGAGCGCCACCACGGCGAGCAGCGGGACCAGAACGGTCCACGACCGCCACCTGATCCGGGTATCCGCAGCGTCCACAGTCCGACCCTAACCGTGCGTGCACGGCAGTAGCCCACCTGACAGGGCGTTACGTCCGATTGGTCACACTTACGCGGCCTGCGCCTGCGGGGTCTCCACCAGCGCTTCCAGCTCGTCGGCGGCCCGGCCGGGCGCGCCCGCCTCCGCGACCAGCAAGCTCAGCCCACGGGCGGTCGCGAGCGTCGGCTCGTCGACCCGCAGGTGCTCGACCACCTGCAGCAGGGCGGCCGCGGCCAGGTCGTCGAGCGAGACGACCGCGCCCACCCCCAGGTCGGCGACCTGATGGGCGTTGGCCACCTGCTCGGCCGTGCGGGGCGCGAGCACCATCGGCACACCGGCCCGCAGCGCGGCGCTCACCGCGTCGAGCCGGCCGTCGGTCAGGAACACGTCCGCGTGCGGCAGCCCCGCGAACCGGGACGAGTCGCCGACGACGACCTGCCACTCGGAGTCACCGAACGCACGCACGAGCGGCGCCAGCGGCGGCCCGTCGACGAGCAGCACCGACCGCCGCGCGTTGGGGCGCCACGGGTCGTGCACCGCGCCGCGGACGCCGGGCAGGGTGAACACGTAGGAGTCGAAGGACCGCTCGCACGGCCAGCCTTCCGGCGACTCGGCGAGCGACGTCCCGGCCACCACGACCGGCACGCCCCACGTGCGCCCGAAGTCGGTGGCCGCGCCGAGCGTGCGTGGGTCGCACACCACGACGTCGACCGGGCCGCGCGCCACGAACGCCGGCATCTCGAGCAGGCTCCGCTCGTACTGGCCGAAGCGCAGCAGCGTCACGCCGGGACCGGCCAGCTCCTCCACGTACGGGTCGCCGGAGGCGAACGTCACCCGGTGCCCGCGCGCGCCGAGCTCCTCGGCGAGCCGCAGTGTCGGGTACAGGTGACCGCGGTCGGGCTTGCTGAGGAAGACCAGGTGCATGGCCAAAAGCTACGTTCGGGCGGTCGCGGGTCTCTCGAGGCGCGGTCGAGGCCACTGGCAGCGGCCGCCATGTTCGGCTATGCGCGCGTCAGGCCCTGGTGACGCTGCTGTCCACGGAGCCGGCCGCGGACAGTGCCAGCCGCTCGACCGCCGACTCGAAGCTACCGTCCTCGTGCGCGCTGACCAGCAGGCCCGCGAGGTCGCGCAGCTTCGTGTTGCTGTTCTGCGACGCCCGTTTGAGCGCCTCGAACGCCTGGGGGCTGTCGTAGTCGAAGTGCCGCATGATCAGCCCCTGGGCGCGGCCGACCAGCGACCGCGTGCGCAGCGCGGCGCGCAGTTGGCCGACCAGCTCGTTGCTGTCGTGGTAGAGCGACGCGTTGTCGAACGCGACCCCGGCGTGCAACGTGAGCAACAGCACCACGTCGTAGGCGGACTCGCCGAACCGGCCCGGCTCCTCGGACAGCAGTGTCAGCACCGCCGAGTCGTCGCCGACGGTCGAGAGCGGCAGGGTCAGGCAGCTGCGGTACCCGGCGTTGACGAGCTGCGCGCCGAACGCGGGCCACCGCTGGTCGGTGGTGACGTCGTCGAGCCTGCGTGGCTCCGCGAACGTCACCGACTCGACGATCGGGCCCGGCACGAGCGGGTCGAACCCGAGGTCGCGGCTGGAGTCCACGGTCTCGACACCGGAGTCGGAGCGGACGGTGATGATGGCGTCGGCGCAGCCGGGGATGGTGGCGACGACCCTTGCCACGAACCGTTTCATGGTCGTGCCGAAGTCGTCGTCCGCAACGAGTCGGGTGATCTCCGCGAGCTCTCTCGCGACGGTCAGGATGTCGTCTGGCACCGGTGCAGTGTGTGCCTCGGGGGCGCTGGAGACAACCTCCGGGTGTTGCTAGTGTGTTCCCGTTCCGCGCGGTTACGAAGCCAGCCGTGTGCCCTACCAGATCCTTGAGGTCGGAGGCCACCATGGCTGAGGTATCGCCGTTCGCCCGTCAGGCGTCCCGGTCCAGAATCCGCGCCCGTCCGATGTTGTCGGACGGGCCGCTCGACACGCACACCCGACGGCTACCCGGCGGCGTGGTCGTCGTGTCCGTCGCCGGCGAGATCGACATGGCCAACGTGGTGACACTGCGGGCAGAGCTGGCGCCGCACCTCACCGACACCAAGGTGCGCCTGCTGGTGTGCGACCTGTCCGAGGTGACGTTCCTGTCCTGCAGCGGGCTGTCGGTGCTGCTCGACGCGCGGACCGCGCTCGCCGCCCGGGACGCGGGGACTCGGGTGGTCGCCGGCGATCCAGCGGTGCTGCGGACACTCACGGTGACCGGTCTGCTACGCGCGCTCTCGGTGACCTCAGACGTCGCGACCGCGCTCGCCTAGTCCATTGTGGAGGGTCAGGTCGCGCGCCGGCCGTCGACGCGCCTCGCCGGCGACCGCCTCGGACTGGCAAGGTGAGGTGATGGACAGCGTCACTGATCGGATCGTGGAAGACGGCGCCGACGCGCGCCGGTCGCAGATCGTCGACGTCCTCGTCGACGCGTTCGACGAGCTGATGCGCGCGGACCCGGTCGCCTTCCGGCGCAAGTTCCGCAAGATGGCCGCCGCGCCGTTCGCGTTCTACCGGGGCACCGCGTGCCTGTTCTACGCCGACATGGCCAAAGACCACGACCCGTGGGCCGACGAGCGGACCAGCCGGGTGTGGATCCAGGGCGACCTGCACGCGCAGAACTTCGGCACCTACATGGACTCCTCCGGCACGCTGGTGTTCGACGTCAACGACTTCGACGAGGCCTATCTCGGCTGCTTCACGTGGGACCTCAAGCGGCTCGCGGCGAGCGTGGCGCTGATGGCGTGGAGCAAGGCGATCTCCGACGACGACATCGCGAGCCTGATCGGCACCTACCTGCGCGCGTACGCGGGGCAGGTGCGGGCCTTCACGGACAACCCCGGCGACGAGATGGTGCGGCTGCAGCTCGACAGCACCGAGGGCACGCTGCACGAGGTGCTGCTGCGGGCGCGGCTGCGCACGCGTATCGACCTGCTCGACACCATGACGGCCGTCGAGGACTACGAGCGGCACTTCGCGCGCGGGCCGGGCGTTCGGGAGCTGGACAAGGCGGAGCAGCGGCTCGCCCGCGCCGCCTTCGAGTCCTATTTGGACACCATCCCGGAGGGGAAGCGGTTCGGCGGCAACACCTACTACGTCAAGGACCTCGTCGGCCGCAGCGGGTTCGGCATCGGGTCCGCCGGGCTGCCGGCGTACAGCGTGCTCGTCGAGGGGCACACGCAGGCACTGGAGAACGACGTCGTCCTGTCGATGAAGCAGGGCAGTGTGCCCGCGCCGAGCCGGATCGTCGACGAGGAGCGGATCCGCGGCTACTTCGCCAACGAGGGGCACCGGACGGCGGTGTCGCAGCGCGCGCTACAGGCGCACGCGGACCCGTGGCTCGGCCACACCTCGTTGAACGGCAACGGTTTCGTGGTGGCCGAGCTGTCGCCGTACACGAGCGACCTCGACTGGTCCGAGCTGACCGAGCCGACCGAGATGGACCCCGTGCTGGACTACCTCGGCCGCGCGACGGCGAAGATGCACTGCGTGTCCGACTCGGACTCCGAGCAGACGCTCGTCGACTTCCAGAGCGAGGCGGCGATCGCGTCGGTCATCACCGACGACGACGAGTTCGTCACCGCGCTGACCGCCTTCGCGATGGCCTACGCGGAACAGACCCGCGAGGACCACCGCCTGTTCGTCGACGCGTTCCGCAGCGGCCAGATCCCCGGTATCTAGTGTCCCCCGCCGAAAGTTCATCACCTAATTCGCCGGCCCAGCTTCCTGCTGGCGGCGTTGCCGATCCGCCCAAGTACAACCCGGTACGAGGACGGATCGGCGCCTTGCCAGCAGAAACCTGGATCCACCGACCTAAGCAACCAACTTCCGGCGGGGGACACTAGGCGCCGCTGCCGGACCGCACGGTCGCGACGGTCAGCTGGTTGCCCGGCGGGGTGCCGGCGCACCCGGTGCCCGGCGCCGCGAGGAACATCGAGTTGTACTCGTGCGGCGGGTAGATCCGCAGGCCACGCACCTCGGTCGGCTTGCAGACACCCGCGTCGAAGTTGCGCACCTGGACGAATCCGATGTCGGCGAACGCGGTGCCGCCCGGCTTGAGGGTGATCACCGACCCCTTGGCGCCGACGCGGTACGCGGCCGGGCCGACCTGGTGCCCGTCGTCGCCCGCGACGTAGGACACCCCGGGGAAGCCCTGGATGGTGCACGTGCGGGCGCCCTTGTTGGTGAACACCAGCGAGCGGTAGGTCGTGCCCGCCGCGGCGTCACCGCCGCCGAAGCTCAGCTTGAGGTCCGCGACCTTGCACTCGGTCGAGCTGCCGGCGGCCGGGTTGGGCGCCGGCTGCTGAGCCTGCGCGGTCCCCGGCGCCGACGTGGCCGGCGGGGTGGCGCTGGTCGGCGGAACCGTCTGGGACGGTGGCGCCGACTCGGAGGACGTTCCCGGGATGGTCGGCACCGCGGGGTTAGCCGAGTTCGCCGAGCCTCCCTCGCACCCAGCGAGCAACAGCACGATCGCCGCACCACCGCTGATGAGTACGCCTGTCTTGACACTGGTTCGCAGCATGGTCATCGCCTCCACCTGGCCCCGACACCACTGGACGCTCTTCTGACTTCTACTGAATGGACGTACGACCCCCACCCAGGGTTGCTTCCCACGGGACCTACCCCCGATCGGGCAACAACAAACAGCCGCGTGACGAGCACCCTGTGTGGCTCACCGATTCGGAGTCACCCGATGGTCGCGTCGCGGTCCGAGGGGACGGCGTACGCGGACAACGTACGGATGATCTTGTCCCGCTTGCGCCGGGTGTCCAGGTACGACCGCGGCCGCAGGATGAACACGGTGTCCGCCCACCGGTAGCGGGTCCAGACCTTCGCGCAGCTGCGGCCGGGGCGGCCCGAGTCGGAGATCGCGACGTGGATGACGTTGTGAGCGCCGATGTGCCGCGTCCGCAGCCCGTTGTCGGTGAACTCGACCTGCCAGAGGACGCCGCGTGCGGCGGTGGCGGCGGCGACCAGCGCACGGGCCCGGCCACAGGAAAGCTCGAGGGAGAAGTCCCGGTCGAGCTCACGAGTTCGATTCTTTCCGACGAAGAACTTTGTGACGAAAACCAGAGCGATGACACTGCACAACACGATGAGAAACGTGCCCATGATGCCCGCACCTCCTGCCAGCTTTGCCGTCTGTCACGAGCAGGGGACAGCACGGTGCGGCGGCAGGCCGACCCGGCAGCGCCGACGGGTCATCAGGTCATCCGAGCACCTCTTACCATTTCCCTGGTCGTTACAAAACCGTTGTCATAGTTTCCCTTGCGGAAATACTATTAGCGCTGAACGTCAACGATTCGTCAAGACTTACGGCGAAACTGGTACTTCGGAAGAAGGCTTCCTGTCGAACCAGGGCTTGACCTGAACCTAGGTCGAGCGGTCAGGCTGTCGGAATGGACATCGACACCGTGCGGAGCTACCTGTCGCGCATCGGCGCACCGACCCCGGCCGGCCCGACCGTCGAGGTGCTCAGGGACCTGCACCGACGCCACCTGGAGACGGTGCCGTTCGAGAATCTGTCCATCCACCTCGGCGAGCCCATCGTGCTGACGGCGGACGCCCTGGTCGACAAGATCGTCAGACGTGGCCGGGGCGGTTTCTGTTACGAGCTGAACGGCCTGTTCGCCGAGTTGCTGCGCGCGCTCGGTTTCGAGGTCGAGCTGCTGGCGGCGAGCGTGCTGGTCGACGGCGGCCGGATCGTCACCCCGATCTTCGACCACCTGGCCGTGCTGGTGCGGCTGGAAGAGCGTCACCTGGTGGACGTGGGCTTCGGCGTCCACGCGACGTACCCGCTGCGCCTGGACTGGCCGGAGGCGCAAGGAGATCCGGCGGGCGAGTTCCTGGTGGTGGACGGCCCGGGCGGGGACATGGACGTGCTGATGGACGGGGTGCCGCAGTACCGCGTGGAGCTGCGGCCGAGGTCGCTGCCGGACTTCGAACGGCCTTGCTGGTGGCAGCAGACCGCGCCGGGCTCGCACTTCCGGGACACCCCGCGGTGTTCGCGGAACACGGAGAACGGCCGCGTCACCATCGTGGGCGACCGCCTGCTGGAGACCGTTGGCGAGCACCGCACGGAAACCACGCTGACGACGGACGAGGAAATCCTGTCGGCGTACGAGAAGCACTTCGGCTTCCGCCTGCCGAGGGTGCCGACACCGCCGGCCTGACGGCACCCCCGAGCCGGCAGCTCTACCGAGAGGCGACCCGCCGGTACTTGGCCACCGACAGCGGCACGAACACCGCCAGGATCAGCAACGAGGACAGCAGCGCGTACAGCACGGCGTTGTCCGTCGGCCAGCCGGCAGGTGGCGCCATCCCGGGTGGCGCTTCGTTCCCGAACAGGTCGCGCACCGACTGGATCACCGCCGTGAACGGGTTCCACTCCGCCACCGCACGCAGCGGGCCTGGCATCGTGCCCGCGCCAACGAACGCCGACGAGATGAACGACAGCGGGAACAGCCACATCAGGCCGGCGCTCTGCGCGACCTCGACGCTCGGCGCCGACAGTCCGATCAGCGCGCCGATCCACGACATCGCGAAGCCGAATAGCAAAAGCAGCAGGTACGCGAGCACGGCGTCGAGGAAGCTCCCCCGGATCCGCCACCCCACCAGCAGCCCGCACAGCGACATGATCAGCAACGCCATCGACGACACGACCAGGTCGGAGGTCGTGCGGCCCAGCAGGACGGCCAGGCGGGACATGGGTAACGACCGGAACCGGTCGATGATGCCCTTCTGCAGGTCGTTGCACAGCCCGATCACCGTGAACGCCGAGTTGAACGAGATGGTCTGCACGAAGATGCCGGCGATCAGGAACTCGCGGTAGGCGCCGCCGCCGAGCGCGCCGCCGAAGACGTACGCGAACAGCAGCACGAACATGATCGGCTGGATGACCGCGGCGAACAGCCAGTCGACGTTGCGCCGCACGTTGAGCAGGTTGCGCCAGGCGACGATGCCGCCGTCGCGCAACCCCTGCGTCAGCACGGTCATGCCTGCTCCCCCTTCTTCGCCTGCTCCTCTTCGGCGGCATGGCCGGTGAGCGACAGGAACACGTCGTCGAGGGTCGGCCGGTGCAGACCGACGTCGAGCACCACGACGCCCTCCGCGTCGAGCCTGCGCAACGCCTCGATCAGCGACTTCGGACCGGCGTCCACCAGTACCGTCACGCGCCTGCTGTGCTGGTCGACCGTGGGCTCGCCGGAGCCGATGTCGGTCAGCACGCGGCTCGCGACGGCGAGCTCGGCCGCGTCCGCGACCACGATCTGCAGGCGTTCGCCGCCGACCTCGGCCTTCAGGTGGTCGGCGGTGCCGCTGGCGATCACCTTGCCGTGGTCGATGACGAGGATCGTGTCGGCCAGTTGGTCGGCCTCCTCGAGGTACTGCGTGGTCAGCAGCACCGTGGCGCCGTCGGCCACCAGCTCGCCGATGACCTCCCACGTTTCGAGCCGCCCACGCGGGTCGAGGCCCGTGGTCGGCTCGTCGAGCAGCACCACCGCCGGCTCGGCGACCAGCGCGCCGGCCAGGTCGAGCCGCCTGCGCATGCCGCCGGAGTACGTCTTGGCCGGGCGGGTCGCCGCGTCGGTGAGCTGGAAGCGGTCGATCAGCTCGGTGGCGCGTGCCCTGGCGTCGATCTTGTTCATGCCGTACAGCCGGCCGACCATGTACAGGTTCTCGAAGCCGGTCAGGTTCTCGTCGACGGCCGCGTACTGGCCGGACAGCCCGATCGACCTGCGGACCGCGTCCGGCTCGGCGAGCACGTCGTGCCCGGCCACCCACGCGCGCCCGGAGTCGGGGCGCAGCAAGGTGGTCAGGATGCGCACCGCGGTCGTCTTGCCGGCCCCGTTCGGGCCGAGCAGCCCCAGCACGGTGCCGGTTGGTATCTCCAGGTCGATGCCGTCCAGCGCGCGAGTGGACCCAAAGGTCTTCACCAGCGCCTCTGCGCGCACCGCGACTTCTGACGCGGTCATGAGAGGGAACCCCCGGTAAGTGGATGTGGTCGATGAAGCGTGGGGCACTGTAAACCCGGACCCCGACAATTCCGTCCGAATTACTCCGAAGGAGAACTGTGCGCGGACGCCTAGCCGGTCCGGCCGCCGCGCACGCCGTCGACCCACTCCGCGGCCGCCGTGTAGTCGGCGTCGGTGTTGTCGCTCAGGCCGGGCGTCGGGGTGGCGTCGGCCTTCGGGTACGAGCCGAGGAAGCGGACGTGCTGGCAGCGGCGGTGCAGCGCGGCGAGCGCGTCGCCGACCCGCTGCTCCGCGACGTGGCCGTCGAAGTCCAGGTAGAAGCGGTACTCGCCGAGCTGGCCCTTGAGTGGGCGGGACTCGATGCGGCTCAGGTTGATGCCACGCAGCGCCAGCTCGGTGAGCATCTCGGCGAGCACGCCGGTGCGCTGGTAGGAGGCGATGGCGGCGACCGACGTGCGGTCCGAGCCGGTCGGGGCGGGCAGCGTGCCGGGGCGCTGCAGGACGAGGAAGCGGGTGACCGCGTCGTCGACGTCGGCGAGCCCGGTGCCCAACACGTTCAGCGCGTAGTGGAAGGCGGCGACGGGCGCGGTGATCGCCGCGTCGTAGTCGCCGGCGAGCACGCCGACCGCGGCGGCCGCCGTCGAGGTGGCGGCGAGCTGGGTCGCCTGCCCGAGGTTCGCCGCGAGCCAGCCCTGGACCTGGGCGAGTGCGTGCGGGTGGCTCGCGACCGAGGTGATGTCGGCGAGCGCGAGGCCGGGGCGGGCCAGCAGCGAGAACTTGACCGGCAGGACCACCTCGGCGACGGCGACCAGCGGCTCGTCGACCGCGAGCGCGTCCATGGTGGCCGAGACCGCGCCCTCGACGGAGTTCTCCACGGGCACGCACGCCAGGTCGGCGGCGCCCTGCCGGACCGCGGCGAGGGCTTCCGGGACGGTGGCCACGGGCACCAGCGTGTGGTTCGGGCGGGCGGCCGCGCGGGCAGCCTGCTCGGAGAAGGTTCCCCGCGGTCCGAAGTAGGCGATGCTCGGCACCAGGTCACCCTAGCCGGGAACCGTTGCGCGACACGCGAACGGGACGACACGCCGAAGCCGGGTGATCCACTCGGACGGGCACCGAGTCTTAACCTGACAGGGCTACCAGTTACCAGTTGACGGTTACGCGCGGTGCCCTCGAAGTGCCATGCTGGAAACCGTGACCGCCGCTGAGGAGGCTGAGACCGCGGGTACCACGACCGGCGAGACGGACGAGCCGGCACCGCTTCGGTTGGTGCTGTGCGCTGTTGAGGACCCCCTGGCACACGCTTGGGAAGCCGCGGTCGACGGGCGGCCGGAGGTGGCGGTGCACCGAGGCTCCACGCTGGACGTGCCGGCGCAGGCGGTGGTCAGTGCCGCCAACTCCTACGGCTGGATGCGTGGCGGGATCGACGCCGTGTACGCCCGTGAGTTTCCCTCGATCGAGCAACACGTCCGGAGTGCCGTTCTCGCCTATCACGGCGGAGAGTTACCGGTCGGTCAGGCGGTGATCGTGCCGACGGACGCTGCCGAGCCGGCGTGGCTGATCAGCGCGCCGACCATGCGGGAGCCCGGTGAGGTGCTGCCGCAGGACACCGTGCACCCGTACCTCGCGGCACGCGCGGTGTTCCGCCTGTGGCGCGACGGCCGGCTCGAGGACGACCGGCCGGTGCGCGCGGTCGTGCGGACCATGGCGCTGCCGGGGCTGGGCACCGGGGTCGGCGGCGTGTCGCCCGCGGTGTGCGCCCGGCAGGTGATGGCCGCGTGGGACGAGGTGTTCCGCCCTTCGCGACCGGCCTGACACGCGCCGGACGGTGACGGAACCCGCTCCCCAAGTTCACACTTTGGGTGGTCGCCAAAAATCGGTTCGCCGGGTTAAGTGAGTGGCGACCGAATTCCCCGAGCAAGGAGGTCAAATGTCGTTAACGGTACCTGCCGACCTGCTGGAGAAAGCCCAGCAAGGTCCGGTGTCGGACGACGATTTCATCGCCTGCATCCGTGACTCGCTGCCCTACGCGTGGTCCGTGGTCACCGATGTCGCCGACCAGCTCGCCACGTCCGGCGGGCCCTTCGCCGACCACCAGAAGGAGCCGCCGGACGAGGCCGCTCGCGGACAGTTGCTGCGCCTGGTCGGCAGCGACGCCATGCGCGCGGCGGTCGAGCGGCACTTCAACGTCCGCCTGGCGTTCCAGAACTGCCACCGCCTCGCCCTGTTCGACCCGGCGGCCCACAAGGCCTACTCCGAGTTCATCAGCCCCCGCGCCCAACTGCTCAACCAGAGCCCCGAGTTAGTGAACTGCTGAGAAAAGGGAGCCCTCGTGGCTCCCTTTTCCACCGCCGACATATGCAGTTATTGCAATTCCATGTTCAATGCCAGCTCGTCGCGAATCGGAATACCGGCCATCCCACCGACGGAATCCGCGGCTCGAGCTTTCGCGCCTCGGTCGTCGGCCAGCGCCACCTCGACCACGCCCCACCCGCGCACGAGCACCGGGTTCACGACGGCCTGTCGGGCGGCTCGAGCGTGTACTGGGTCACAGTGCTCAAAATGCCGCGACGGCCTAACGTCTGTTGACGTGGCGGTGAAGACCAGCCGCGACCTCAGCCCGTACGTGGAGCTGCGTCGCGAGCAGTGGCGGGAGCTGCGCCGCGCCACGCCCCTGACGCTCTCGCTCGAGGAGCTGGTGCGGCTGCGCGGCCTGGGCGACCCGGTCGACCTCGAGGAGGTCGTCGACGTCTACCTGCCGCTGTCGCGCCTGATCAGCCTGCGGGTGGCGGCCGCGCAGCGGCTGTACGCGGCGACGACCGCGTTCCTCGGCGAGGACCCGGACGCGGCGAAGCAGGTGCCGTTCGTCATCGGGATCGCCGGGAGCGTCGCGGTCGGCAAGTCGACCACCGCGCGGCTGCTGCAGACGCTGCTGGCGCGCTGGCCCGACCATCCGCACGTCGACCTGGTGACGACCGACGGGTTCCTGTTGCCGAAGGCGGACCTGATCCGGCGCGGCATGATGAGCCGCAAGGGCTTCCCGGAGAGCTACGACCGCCGCGGCCTGCTGCGCTTCATCACCGACGTGAAGTCCGGCGCGCCCGAGGTGCACGCGCCCGTCTACTCGCACCTCGCGTACGACATCGTGCCCGGCGAGACGCAGGTCGTGCGCAAGCCGGACATCCTCATCGTCGAGGGGCTGAACGTGCTGCTCCCCGGCCAGGGGCTGACGGTCGCCGACCTGTTCGACTTCTCGATCTACGTCGACGCGCACACCGAGGACATCGCCCGCTGGTACGTCGAGCGGTTCCGCACCCTGCGCGACACGGCGTTCGCCGACCCGGACTCGCACTTCCACCACTACGCGTCGCTGTCCGACGAGGCCGCGGCCGCCGAGGCGACCAAGCTCTGGCAGAAGATCAACGAGCCGAACCTGGTCCGGAACATCCTGCCGACGCGCCCGCGCGCCTCGCTGGTGCTCCGCAAGGACGCTGACCACCGGATCAGCCGGGTTCGCCTGCGCAAGCTGTGATTGTCGGTGCCTCGTGGTTGGGTGTTCGCGTGGACGAGCAGCGATACCTGGAGTGCCTCGAGGCCGACTACACGCGGCTGCGTGCGGTTGTCGAGCCGGCGTTGGACGAACGGGTGCCCAGCTGCCCGGACTGGACCGGCGCCGACCTCGTCCGGCACGTGGCCCACGTGTTCCTGCACAAGGCCGAGACGATGCGCCACGGCAGGTGGCCCGCGCCGTGGCCGCCCGACCTCGGCGCCGACGTGCTCGGCGCGCTCGACGACGCCTACCGGCGGCTGGTCGGCGAGTTCGCCGCCCGCGAGCCCGCCGACCAGGCGCTCACCTGGTACGAGCCGGACCAGACCGTCGGCTTCTGGCTCCGGCGGATGGCGCAGGAGACCGTGATCCACCGCCTGGACGCGGAGCTGGCGGCGGGCGTCGCGCACGCGCCGATCCCCACCGACCTCGCGGAGGACGGCATCGACGAGGTGCTCGTGCGCTTCCTCGTCTACGGGTCGGTCGAGTACCCGGAGGAGCTCGGCGAGCACCTCCCGGAGTGCGACGGCCGCACCGTGCAGATCGACACCGGCGGCGCGGGCTGGCAGGTGCAGCTCGGGCCGACCGAGATCACGGTCGAGCGCGGGCAGGCCGACCCGGAGGCCGGCGTGTTCGGCGAGGCCGACGCCGTGCTGCGGTGGGTGTGGCGGCGCGCGGGCGACGACGTGGTCCAGCTCGACGGCAACCGCTGGGTGCTCGGCAAACTGCGCACGATGCTGGGGATCGCGACGCAATAGTCTTGCGGCATGGCCGTGAGGGTGGCGCTCGTCGACGACCACGAGGTGGTGCGTCGCGGGCTGCGGGACCTGCTCGACGGCGAGCCCGGCATCGAGGTGGTCGCCGAGGCGGGCGGCGTCGCGGAGGCGCTCGTCAGAGTCGCCGCGACCACCCCGGACGTGGTGGTGGTCGACATCCGGCTGCCCGACGGCGACGGGGTGTCGCTGTGCCGTGCGCTGCGGGCGTTGGACAACCCGCCGCACTGCCTGGTGCTGACCGCGTTCGACGACGAACGCGCACTCGTCGAGGCGATCATGGCCGGGGCGTCCGGTTACCTGCTGAAACAGGTCCGCGGGCAGGACCTGGTCCACGCCGTGCGCGAGGTCGCGGCCGGCCGGTCGCTGCTCGACCCGGTGACGACGGCCCGCGTGCTGGAGCGGATGCGCCGCTCCGCGGAGACCGACGAGCTGGACGCGCTCACCGAACGGGAGCGGCACGTGCTGGAGCTGATGGGCGAGGGCCTCACGAACCGCCAGATCGCGGAACGGCTGTTCCTGGCGGAGAAGACGGTGAAGAACTACGTGACGTCGGTGCTCGCGAAGCTGGGCATGGAACGGCGCACCCAGGCGGTGGCGTGGATAGCCCGCCGCCCGAACCGCTGAGCGGCCAACGACGCGACGTCGTTGGCCGCTCACCGATCGGGAGAGCTAGTCGCAAGGCCGTGTAGTTAAGCGCCGCGACGATTGGTCAAGTGGCGGCTGCCAGGTGCTCTCCCTTCGGGACGCCTGTGGCCAGCGAGGCGTGGAGTGCGGTCGGCAAACGCCCTGAAGG